>Ga0256842_1000557_pt1 | contig 32828 bp, 38 predicted proteins | sample 4559240metaG_FD_185973 | JGI IMG/M metagenome (GOLD analysis project Ga0256842, IMG submission 185973) | Hydrothermal vent microbial communities from Guaymas Basin, Mexico - 4559-240 | ecosystem: Environmental > Aquatic > Marine > Hydrothermal vents | place: Mexico: Guaymas Basin | collected...
ACGGGGCCTTGTCCTGTTGAACCCCCCAGAAGGGAACTATATTCAACAGGGCCTGCCCTGTTGAATAATAAAAGGGCGACCCTTGTTGGATTTCCTGAGAAAAGGGGTTATTCAACAGGGCAAGTAGGATGATCCTTAGAGTCAGAAGACCTGCCTGGAAAGAGATTTTAAGTCTCTCGGAGCAAGGGACTTAAGAACTATGTATAATTTTGGGGATAAAAACGGGAAATCCCTGAAATCCAACTCGTATAAAGGATTTCAGGGATTTTTTTTGTAAACAATAATTTTTAAAAAAAAGGGAAGGACATGATAAAGACAAAACACATATATGTCCAACTATAGGGGCGATATATCTTATTAATGATAATATTAGAGTCAGGGCAAATTATGCCCAGGGCTATAGGATGCCTAGTGCAAAAGAACTTGCATGAGATTATTATTTTGGGGGCAGACACTATAGAGGGAATTCAGATCTGGACCCAGAAAGAAGCTGGACAGCAGAAGGTGGTGTAGATGCATCTTTTGAATATCTAGATACATCCGTGGGATATTTTTACACCCATTTTAAAGATAGAATTGTGACAAAATCAGATTATGTGAATCAAATAGTCACTTATGAAAATTATGGAGAGGCAAAAATCCAGGGTCTGGAGGCAAATCTTTCCTTTAATGTGGGTAAATTCTTTGATTTATCCTATAAAATTAAGACCTATGGAAATATTGTATATCTTATAGATAGAAAAGACGAAGAAACCCATGATGACCTAAAATATACTGAAAGATTGACCGCCAGCTACGGATTATATGTATCTGATAAAAAAGGTTTTTGGTCTAATTTAAATTTTGAATACCATGGAAATCAGTGGATAGACGACTGGGAATCTGGATGGCCTGTCCCTGTAATAAAAAAAGGAGGCTTTAGAGTGGCAAATCTCACAGTTGGAAAAAAATTAACTGATATTGGAAGATTTGGGAGTCTTTCTATAAAAGGAGAAATTAGAAATCTGCTAGATAAAGATTATAGCTTTGTAAAAGGGTATCCCATGCCTGGTCGATCTTTTTATATAGGGATCAGGTATGAATATTAAATAATTGTGCCAGGCCCTTACTCTCCATATATAAGAGCGGCGACACCAGCCCCCCTTTAACTCGCCGCTCTTTTTTTAATTATTTACACCTCCTATTCTTTGTAATTGGATAAGTTTCTTTGAAAACCAACATAGGTTGTGTTTCATAATATTTTAGTTAATATGATGGGAAAATTTTTTTCTCTAAATCTCTACTATAACATATTAAATTTATTTAATAAACGATTGATAGTTAAGTAATATTTTTATGTGATTGACATTTATCATAAATCGTTTTATGAACAGACAAATTTATATTAGGAGATAGAGATCATGATTAAAGATATTGTAAAAAAAGTGGTGAGAGGTGAATCAGTAGAATCTCAGGAAATAGATTCAATCTTACAACAATGTAAGTGGTATGATATCTTGTGGGGGGCTAACAAGATACGGGAGACTTTTAAGGGAAATAAAATTTTTGCGTGTTCCATTATAAATGCAAAGTCTGGTCTTTGTTCTGAAGACTGTAAGTTTTGTGCCCAGTCAAAGTTTCACAATACTGGAGTGAAAGTATATCCTTTGTTAGAAAAAGAGGAGCTTGTAAAAAGGGCGTTAGATTTGGCAGAAAAAGGAGCAACTCATTTTTCATTTGTAACTAGTGGAAAGAAGCTTTCAAAAAAAGACATTGATATTATTTGTGAAGCTGCACTGGAGATCAAAAATAAAAGTAGTATTAAATTGTGTGCATCGTTGGGTCTATTGGATTTAGATTATGCAAGGAATTTAAGGGAAGCAGGAATTACCAGATATCATCACAATTTAGAAACATCTAAATCATTTTTCAAAAATATCTGCACCACACATGAGTATGAAGAGGATATTGAAACAATAGAGGTTGCAAAAAAGGCAGGAATGGAAGTTTGTAGTGGGGGGATAATGGGGCTTGGAGAAGATTTTTCACACAGGATAGAGCTTGCACTACTTTTAAATGAACTTGAGGTAGATTCAATACCAATAAATTTTTTAAATCCAATTAAAGGCACTAAACTTGAAAATATGCCCTTAATCCCACCTATTGAAGCCTTGGTATGTATAGCTCTTTTTAGATTTTTAAATCCAGATAAAAATATTACTATTTGTGGTGGGAGAGAGGTGTGTCTTAGAGATATGCAGTCATGGATATTTTTTGCTGGTGCAAATGGAATAATGATTGGAAACTACCTTACTACACAGGGAAGAGAAATTGATGATGATCTAAAAATGATAAATGATTTGGGACTTGAGATAGTTTATGAATAGACATTATAGAGGATACTTTTTTTTTGATCCCAATGAAGAGATATTTGAAAAACATTTTCCTGGAATACCAGTTGTGCCTGGTAGTATGATTTTAAGCTATTTTTTAAAAGAGATTCAAAAAATCTTAAACTGTCTATTACAAGATCTTACTGTTAAGAATTTTAAATTCATAAAGTTTATCTCTCCAGGAGAATATGAGTTTCAAATCAATTTTAAAGAAAATTACATTAGTTGTAAGCTTTTTGATAATGATAAGATAGTTTCAAAAGGAAAGGTTTTTTATAATTATGGAAAATAGTTATCTAATCATTGGTGCAGGTTGTGATATAGGTGTTGAATTTATTAAATTATTGTTAAATAGAAAAACAAATTTTATAATTGCAACATATAGATCAGAAGATTCAAAAAAAAGACTTCTTGATTTAATAAAAGATACAGAGGTAAATTTTGATATTGTCCACCTAGACTTTGAAGTTTTGTCTTCACTACAAAATGTTTTAAATGATATTTCATATATAAAATATGTTGTTGACCTTGCTCACAACAACCTAGAAGAATTGTTTGCATCTTTAAAAGATAAACACATAGTTGACTATTATACAGCAAATATAATCAATAGGGCAATTTTTTTGAAGTATATAGTTAGAAAGATGTTGACAAAAAGAAAAGGTAGACTTTTGTATTTATCTTCCACAGCAGTTATGTATCCTAACAAAGGACAGAGTCTATATTCATCATCAAAATCAGCAGTGGAAAATATTTATAAGAGTATTGGTATTGAGATGGGTAACAGAGGTATAACAAGTGTTATATTGAGATTTGGATATATAAACTCAGGACGAGCATTGAGTTTTGTGCAGGATAAAAATGATCTTCTACAAGATTTTTTAATTGAACCATCTGAAGTTGCTAAAAAAGTGGATTTCTTTTTGCATGATGATGGGAAGTGTTTTAATGCAAATGAAGTGGTTATAGATAGAGGATTTTTTTCTTCAAAGAGATTTTAGGAGGTGAAGTCGATAATGGATATTTTAGATGTTTTAAAAAAGATTATAGCAGATATAATGGATATTGATGAACAAGAAATAGATAGAGAAACATATCTAATTAGAGACTTAAACATGGAATCTATAGACCTTTTAGAGCTCTCTGTTGCAATAAATTCCCAATTTAAGATTGATGTAGAAGACGATAAGGCCTTTTTAAAGGATTTAAGATTTATATTAAAAGAGATTGACCATAATACATCTCTTGATAACTATTTATCAAACCAATATCCACATCTAAGTAAATCAAGGATTGATGAGATTTTGGCAGATCTTGAAAATGGACCAGTGCTAAAACTAAAAGATGTTGAACAATATATAAATTACACTTTACATAGTCATGGATAATAGAGTTGTTGTCACAGGAATAGGAATCATACTTCCCATTGGTAAAACAGAACAAGAAGTGATTCATTCAATAAAAAATGATGTGGTCAACTTTCAAAGATCTAGCTTTAGGAAGGATGTAATTGTTAGTCCTGTAGAAGATTTTGATTTTAAAGCTTATATAAAAGCATATAAATACTCACGCTATCTGCCAAAAAGCTGGAGACTTACAATCTGTGCTGTGAAAAAGGCCATTGAAGATGCAAAGATTTCTCAAAAGATATTGGAGAACTCTTCTCTTTTTGTAGGAATAGGGCCAAATGTGGATGTTTTTGATATGCAAATAGAACAAAAGGCCCTTGGAATTTTGAGTATCCTCCCAAATACTCCCAGTTTTTGTATATCAAATCTATTTAGCATTCATGGAGAAAATCTCACAATCTCCACTGCATGTTCTAGTTCTCTTCAAAGTATTGGAGAGGGATTTTTAAGAATTAAAAAGGGAGATACAAAGGTGGCCCTATGTGGTGGTGGTGATAGTAGATTGTCTAATTTGGGTATTTCACTTTATTATAATGCTAGGGTGCTGAAATTAATAGATGAATCACAAGATGTAAAAAATAGCTATGCCCCTTTTGATAAGAAAAATATGGGGTTTGTGCCAGGAGAAGGGGGGGCATTTTTAGTCTTAGAAGAACTATCTCATGCAAAAAAAAGGGGAGCAAAGATATATGGTGAAATTATAGGATATTCATCATCAATGGATGGTCTAAATCCAACAGCCCCTGATACATCTGCCAAATATCCTACAAAATGTATAGAGAATGCATTGGAAAAAGCCAATATTGATCCAAATGAGATAGATGCAATATTTGCTCATGGCACAGGAACTAAGTTAAATGATATAATGGAAATAAAACTAATAAAAAATCTTTTTGTAAATAAAAATCCTTATATTACAGCATTAAAATCTTGGATAGGACACCTTGCATCAGGATGTGGTGCTGCAGAGATGGCAATTGGTATATTTTGTCTTAAAAAGAATATTATACCAAAAATAAGAAATTTGAAAGATCCAAGAGATGACTTTATTCCTTTTGTAATACATAATACTTACAGACAAGTAAATATTGCAATTTTTCAATCATTTGGCTTTGGTGGTCAAAATGCTTGTATAATATTTAAGAACTCAGTAGATTGATTTCAATTTTTATGAAATTTCAACATATTATATCCATATCAAAAGATGAAATAGAGTTAAAGGTTACTTATACGTCTAATGATTTGTGGAAAATCATTGAATCTGTATTCCATGCAGGTGGGCTACATTTAAGGTATATTTTTCATTTTCAAAAACATATTTTTTTGGTAAAGGTCTCTGAATTTGTTTTTTTGAATTATTTAAACTTGTCGTCAGGCATAGTAAAGTCAAATCTTGTTGCAAAATCTTTATCTGGTGCTGTTTACAAGGGCTGTATTTTATCAGATGATGGGTTGGTTTTACAGACAGAGTTTTTGTTGGGTGTAAAAGATTATGACCATGAATTTAGAAAGGAATCTCTTAAACCGTACTATGAGAGGCTTTTTAGATGTTTGATGAATACAAAAAGAAAATAGAGATACAAAAAAGAGAATTTTTGTATCGTTGTCCTCATAAAATAGCTACCAGAAAAGGTAAATATATAGATGCAGGGGGGAAAAGGTTAATAAATTTTTCTGCTAATGACTACCTAGGGCTCTCTTCAGACAGAAAGATAAAAGAGATAATAGTGAGGAATTTTGAAAAATATCCTGCGTCGTCATCATCGTCTCGCCTTGTATGTGGAAATTATAATGTTGTTTTAGATGCAGAGAAAAAGGTGGCAGAATATTTTGGATATGAGGACTGTATCTTTTTTCAAACTGGATTTCAGGCAAATCTGGCTTTAATGTCTACGATTTTTTTAGATAACCACAAGGTTTTTATAGATAAACATGTTCATGCTAGTACGATATCTGGTTTAAAACTTGGGGGTGTACGTTTTAATACTTTTAAACACAATGACTTAACACATCTTAAAAAAAGGCTTAATTCTAATGAAAATAAAAATAGTTGGGTGGTGACAGAATCCATATTTTCAATGGATGGAGATTTGTTAGATGTAGAGAAGCTTTTTCAGCTTAAAGATAATTATAATTTTAAATTGATTGTGGATGAAGCACACGCTGTAGGAATTTTAGGGAAAAAAGGCGTGGGACTTGCACAAGGTGTTGCTGATATAGCTGTAGGGACCTTTACTAAGGCCTTTGGGTTTTTTGGAGCATTTGTATTGCTTCCAAAGATTATCAAAGAATATTTGTTCAATTTTTCTATACCTCTCATATATTCAACAGCTCTGCCCCCTGCCCATAGTGGATGTATATTAGATCTTATAGATATAGTTGAAGATCTTGAGGATAGAAGATGGTATGTTCAGGAGTTATCTCAGCTTGCAAGACAAAAGTTAGAAAAAGCAGGAATAAAATATACAGGTTCAGCCCATATAATAACAATACCAATTGGTGAAGAAGAGTTAGGTAAAAACATATCTGAGGAATTGATTAGCAGGGGATATATGGTTTTTTATTCAAGATATCCAACTGTTCCATTAGGTAAATCACTACTCAGGATCAGTCTTTGTTATTTTCACACAGAATCAGATATAATTAAATTCATTGAGTTGCTTAAAGATATACTTTATAAATATGGAATCTTGAAATGAAAAATATATTTATTACAGCAACAGATACTGGGGTTGGAAAGACGATAGTTTCTCTTTTGATTATGAACTATCTTTACAAAAACTACAATAGACCAGTTTATTTAAAAATTTTTCAAACTGGTTGTAGTAGCATCTTTGATGCAGATTCAGATGCCTATTTTGTTTATAAAAATATTCTACCAGAGGTGAAAAAAGAATTTCTAAAGGATAAGATTTGTTATTTATTTAAAAATCCAAAAGCACCATATTTTGCTGCAAGAGATGAAAATTGCGAGATTGATATATCTTATGTTTTTAATTGGATAGAAGAAAAGATATCTATCTATCATCCTGTTGTTTTGGAAGGAGCAGGAGGGCTGTTTGTACCTATTACAAAGAATTTTTTAATGATAGATTTAATAGAAGAATTAGATGTACACGTAATATTAGTGGCAAGGCCATATCTTGGAACAATAAACCATACCTTGCTTTCTTTAGAAGCCTTATATAGTAGAGATATACCAGTAAAATGTGTGGTGTTTTCAAATCAATCTAGAGAGGATGTCCCATTAGATATGGTGCAGGAGAATATAGAGGCAGTGGAATTTTTTGGTAAAGTTCCAACCTTTTTTGTTGATTATATTGGAAATCCAACAGGTGATAAAGAAAATTATTTAAATTTAATAGAGAAATTGTTGAGCTAAGAGTGTTAATTCACTAGGACATTATCAATTGAAGGGGCGAGGGGAAAGCTCGCCCAGTTATGCCTATTTTGATGCATTAGTATAAGCTTCTTTTATTCTATCTATCATATAATTTATCTCTTTTTCTGAAAAATCATCTAGATCAAAACAATATCCATCTTCCCCTAACAGACCACCAGGGATCAAATCCCCTTTTTCCTCAGGATCACTAATCATATCTCCATAAAAGCAGATGGACAACCACCTATTTTCTGGATCATCATCAATCACATCCACCATCACAAAGAGCTTTCTTGTTGTCTGGTTTTTATGTCTTGCCCTTAAAGAATAACTGATACCCTGCCTTTCCACAAAGTCTATTTCTACATCTTCAAAACCCAAAATAAGTTCTTTTAATTTCAGAAAACCCTCTTTTGCTGGACAATCCTTCCAATTTGCTAAAAAAACATCTATCCTTTTTACAATATCACCTGCCATATTCCTCCCCTTTTCACTCACTTAAACAGCCCATAGCTGCTAAGTTTAAAAAAAATTATTATTCCGTTCTTCCATACACATCTTCAATCCTAACAATATCGTCTTCCCCAAGGTAAGAACCTACCTGTACTTCTATAAATATTAAGGGTATCTTCCCTGGATTTTCTATTCTATGTATACATCCCACAGGTAGATATACATACTGATTTTCTGACAAAAGGATCTTTTCATTTTCCTTTGTAACAATTCCTGTTCCTTGTACAACAACCCAGTGTTCTGATCTATGAAAATGCTTTTGTAGTGACAAAACTGCCCCTGGATTTACCACAATCCTTTTTATCTGATATCTCTTACCCATTTCCAATGTCTCATATGACCCCCATGGTCTATATATCTTTTTGTGAAAAAATGCCTCATCTCTATTTTGTTCCTTTAGTCTCTCAACAAGTTTTTTTACTTCCTGGACTCTATCTTTTTTGGATACCAATATTGCATCTTTTGTAACAACTACCACTTCATCTTCTAGACCAACAGTACCAACTAAAATGTCCTTTGCATCAACATAACATCCTTTAGAATCTATTGCTACAACACTTCCTTTAAATACATTCTGACTTTCATCCTTATCTCCCACTTCCCATAAAGAATACCATGAACCAACATCGCTCCATCTGCAATTAATAGGTATTACAACTGCATTTTTTGTCTTTTCCATTACAGCATAGTCTATTGAATCCGCTGGACACTTACTAAATTCTTCTTCATTTAATATAATTTCTTTATCTTTTCTTTTGCTTTTTTCCCAGGACAGTCTTGCCTTTTCATATATATCTGGGGCATATTCTTGGAGCTCAGATAAATAAGAATCAGCCCTGAACAAAAACATTCCACTATTCCAATAATATTCTCCACTACTTACATATTCTTCAGCAGTCTGGCTGTCTGGCTTTTCCACAAATCTTTCCACCTCATAAACACCTTCAGATAACTTCATACCCTTCTTTATATAACCATAACCAGTCTCTGGCTTATTAGGAACTATTCCAAAGGTAATAAGTTTTCCTTTTTTTGCTTCCCTTATTGCATAATCTAAGGCCTTTTTGAACTCATCAAGACCTTCTAAATAATGATCAGCAGGAAGTACCAAAAGTATGGGAACCTTAAAGTTTTGCTGTGCTTCAAAAGCAGCTACTGCAATTGCTGGTGCAGTATTTTTAGGCTCAGGTTCAATTATCAGCTTATCAATCCCTTTTCCAACTTCAAAGACCTGCGATATCACAAAAAATTTATGATCCTTATTTGTCAAAAAGTAACCTTCAGCGTGTATATCTAACTCGTCTAATCTCAAAACTGTATCCTGAAGCATAGTGTTATCATCTATCAAGGGCATAAATTGTTTTGGATACAATTTTCTTGATTTTGGCCACAACCTTGTTCCTGAACCTCCACACAATATAACTGGTATAACCATACTAACCTCCTTATGCTCTTTTTATACAATCAACAAAAAAGGCCACTACCCTCTGTGTTGCATCCTTTAGATATTCCCTTACATTTTTCATTGCAGTATCTAATGAAACAGGCCCAGGAATGATGGTGAATATACCATGAATCCCTATCTGTCTTGCCTTTTTAAAATCCATGTTAACATCAATGGATCCACACAATGCAATGCAAGGGACGTTATATTTGTTTGCTGTCTCAGCAACACCATATGGGCCTTTTCCAAAAAAGATCTGATTATCTAGCTTCCCCTCGCCTGTGATAACTAATGAAGCCCCTTTGATCTTTTCATCTAAAGAAGTAAGCTCTTTCATAACTTCAATGCCTTTTTTCAATTTTCCCCCTAAAAATGCATAGAGCCCTGCTCCAAGACCACCAGCTGCACCACCACCTGGTATATTTGTTATGTCCATCCCTCTTTTTCTTTTTATAATTTGAGCCAGATTTTTAAGTCCCTTTTCTAAGATCTCTATCATCTTAAGTGTTGCACCCTTTTGAGGCCCATATACACGTGTGGCACCATTTTCCCCCAAGAGTGGATTGTCCACATCACACACAACCACAATCTCACACTCTTTTATCCTGGGATCCAAGCCTGAAAAATCAATATCTTGAATCTTTATCAAATTTCCACCGCATGGATATAACTCTTTTCCATTTTTGTCTAAAAATCTAATACCTAAAGCGGATGCAACGCCAATTCCACCATCATTTGTGGCACTGCCTCCAATTCCAATGATTATCTTTTTTACCCCTAGATCTAAGGCATACTTTATGAGCTCTCCTGTACCAAGTGTTGTGGTCTTTGTTGGATCTAGTTCATGTTTTTTTAAAAGGGCCAAGCCACTGGCCCTGGCCATCTCTATTGCTGCTATTTTTTCTTTTTCTACAATGCATAACTCAGAAACTATCTCTCTTCCTAAAGGATCTTTGACTTTTACCTTTTGAATTGAACCTTCCATTATATCCCTTAACACCTCTAACAGTCCATCTCCCCCATCTGAAAAAGGAACTTTAACTGTATTAATATCGGGATACAATTCACTTACTGCCTGTGCCATTACATCTGCTGCTTGTTTTGCAGAAATACTTCCCTTAAATGCATTAGGCGCAACTACTATTTTCATTCTTCTCTTCCTTTTTTGCTTTTTTAATCTTATGTTTTGCAGAGTAATTCATATATCTATCTATCATGGAATAAAGATATCTCATTGCAAAATAATATCCCCGAAGGGCTATTGTAGTGGTATAACAAAGGACCCTACCTACCCATAATTTAAATAAGATCTCCTGCCAATCTTCATTGTTTATATCAAAGTGATCAAGCAAAATTAAATAAGCTTCTCTCCAAGTATGTTCATCTAAGAAACTAAATGATGGCGCCTTCTTATTTGCATACACTCCATCCCTTATTCTCCTTGGAAACACAGATAAAAGATCTTCCATTCCTGGAGTCCAATTTTCCATTAAAAGAGTCAGAGAACCTTCAATATCAAAGCCTATTTTCTCAAATACATCCTGAGGTACCTCATGGGGATGTTCTGCCCTGTGTATTATCCCTCCTTTGCAGAGAAAGGATCCCTCCATCTCATTAACCTTTGGTATTAACTCTAAAGAGTGATCCCTTAAGGACTGAATTGTATCAAAACATTCCACTAACATGGTCTTAAGATCTGTGAGTTTTCCATATAGCTTGTGCAATTTCCCTTCAGATATATAGGTCTCAAGCATTGGATAGCAATATTTTACTGAATAAAATGTATACATTGTATCAATTCCCCAGTCACTTCTATTCCTAACCTCTTCTTGCTGTAAAAACCTTTCCACAACTTCCCTTTTAAAAAGGAGTTCTCCCCCTAAGGGTTGTTCAATCCAAGGAAGCTCAGATGTTGGCCATAAAAGTGCAAAACCTGTCTTCGTTATCATCCAGGTAATCATCCCATCAGTTGAACATCTGGGGAAATAGTGTCTCACCACAGGATATCCCAATTCAGCTCCTTCTAGCAGTTTTGAGATCCAATTTGGGCCAAAGGTGGTAATATCAGAGTCAAAAAAAAGGATCTCATTATGATCAGTCTCTTCAAGAAAATATTTCAAGGCTGTATTCATCCCATCCCCTTTCCCAGGTCTTTTGTTTCCTATTCTCTCCTGTAAAATCAAGTTAATGTCTTTGTTAGTCTCCATTTTTAGTTGAGGGATGTTTTGCTCTAAGCTTCTGTAGGTCTCTTCCTTTTCTACCCCAACACACAACACCTCATCCACCTTTGGATGCTGTGCAGCAATTTTCACATTATTTAAGACAACTTGAGGATTTTCTTTTTTAAATGGAAATACTACCAGACACATAATCCCTCCTTTTTATTTGATTTAGATTTTTTAATTTATTCTCAGGATAATTCATATTCAACAAAAATCAAGTAAATAGTTATTTGCATAAAGTTTTTTTTTTAGATATATATTCTTTAGCTGATTCCTTAACAAAGTATAATTTTTGGGAGGTAGATTAGATGAGAATAGAGGGATTTAGATATACAGAAAGGCTGGGGGCAGTTTTACTCAGGGATGTACAAAAAATAATAGAGCTTGATTCTGGAATGGATTCTGATCAAGAGGAGGAAGCAAGGGGGGTATATAAGATAAATGAAAGTATTATACATGATATCCAAAAAGAAATGGTTATCGTTATTCCAACCAAAAACGAAAAATTAAAACTTTTTGAAAATTGCATAAGTGGTGTTCCCAATGCATGTCTCAAAATAATAATATCTAACAGTGATATAACTCCCTTGAACAGATTTGAGCTAGAAAAAGAGACATTGCAGCAGTTTTGTGACTTCACCAGAAGACGGGCTATTATCATACATCAAAAAGACCCCATAATCAGCAGGGCTCTTCAGGAAGCAGGATATACAGATATATTAGATGAGGAGGGGATTGTGAGAGATGGAAAGGCTGAAGGCATGGTAATTGGTATATTGCTCACCAAATTCTTGGGGAAAAAATATATAGGTTTTATTGATGCAGACAACTACTTTCCAGGAACTGTGCTTGAATATGCAAGGGCATATGCAGCAGGTTTTTATTTATCTAAATATGAACAGTGTATGGTAAGGATATTGTGGAGGTATAAACCCAAGATACACGAACAAGGGCTTTATTTTAAAAGATGGGGAAGGGTATCAGAGATCACAAATAGGTGCCTAAACTCTCTTATTTCTTTTGTAAGTGGATTTGAGACAGATGTAATAAAGACAGGAAATGCAGGGGAACATGCAATGGCGATTTCTCTTGCAGAGTCCATACCCTATGCATCTGGATATGCAATTGAACCTCAGGAACTTTTGTCTTTGTTTGAGGAATATGGAGATATACCACACCTGGGAAACCATAGAGATGGTTTTAAAGGAATAGAGATATTACAGATTGAGACTAGAAATCCACATTTACACGAAAATAAAGGACAGGAACACATAAATCAGATGTTGCTGGCCAGCCTTGGAGCCATCTATCACAGCGATGTATGTTGTGAAGAGACAAAAAATCTCATATTAGAAGAACTAAATAGACAGGGGCTTTTAAGGTTGGGAGAAGAACCCCCTAGACCGAAATTGATTAAAGCACCAAAAGAGATCGATTTTGAGGCCTTTGCAAATATTGTGGGAGAAAATCTAGACAAATATATAGTACAATAAGATATGAACAAAAAATTTCTTATTTTCACGGACATTGATGGCACATTGATTGATTTGACTACCTTTGATCCAGGTCCAGTTACTGATGTACTTCCTAAATTGCAGAAAAAAGATATACCAATTGTACTTTGTTCTGCAAAAACTGCAATGGAACAGATAAAACTAAGGGAATTTCTGAACATAAAAGATCCATTTATAGTTGAAAATGGTGGAGGAATTTATATCCCTAAAGGATATTTTGAAGATAAAATAATAAAAGAGATATCTCCCCAAATTGAGTATGAAGATCATTATATTAAGATCTGTGTTGGAACATCTTATAAATATATAAGAAAGATATTGGAGATCATAAAAAAAGAAGAAAAAATTTACTTTATAGGGTTTGGTGATTTAGATGTAAATGAGATTTCTAGATTAACAGGACTGGATAAAAAAGATAGTGAACTTGCAAAAAAAAGGGAGTTTGATGAAACTATTGTAGAAATAGATAAAATATCAGTGGATATTTTAAAAACAAGATTAAAAGAATTTGGACTAAAACTTATACATGGAGGAAGGTTTTATCATGTAATTAGTAAAGATGCATCAAAAGGCAAAAGTGTAATAATTTTAAAAAATCTGTTTAAAAACAAATATAAAACAGAGCTAGTCACTATAGGTATAGGAGATAGTGAAAACGATTATGATATGTTAAAACATGTGGATTATCCTTATGTGGTAGAAAAAAAATCAGGGGGATGGATTAATTTTGATATTTTTGATCTGAAAAAAATAAAAGGCATAGGACCCCATGGTTGGGTTAATGTTATAAAGGACGTTGGAATATTAGAGGGTCAAGCCCCCAATTTCCTATGAAAAGGTGGGCGAGTATATAACTTAGCATGGGTAGGGAAAAAATTTACACAAAATTTTTTACCCTACCGAAATTTTTTAACCAAAATATAAATAATTTTCCCAATATGTTTTTTTTTTGAACAGCCTGGAACATTATTGACAAAAGACCATTATTAAATTAATATAAACTCATTGGCAAAGTTACCAATAAACCACCAACAAAAAAGAGGAGATCATGAGGCTAGATGGATTGCTCAAGAAAATGGATATTGGTTTTTTTGGCACGTCTCAACACGGTGTAGGGCCTGATGGAATTGCTGCATTAATAAAGAATAATGATGTATTTTTCTTAGATGTTCGCACCCAAGAGGAATATAAGTTTCTCCAATTTCCTTTTACCCATCACATACCTTTAAATGAGTTACCAGATCGTTTAGAAGAGGTGCCAAAAGATAAGTTAATAATAACCTGTTGCTCAGCTATTGTCAGGGCTGCTATTGCTTATGCCTATCTTTTGGAGAAGGGTTATGAGAAAGTAAAGATATTTCTTGGCACATCAGAACAATTAGCTACTTTATTAAAACCAAAACCTGTGTATAAAAATCTTTTAAAATAATTTTTTCTCTTAGAGAAGAGATGACTAGAGAATTAATTATTGGGGGGCTTTTATTTATTGTTGCTGTTTTTATGACCATGGTGGGGAAAGGAGGGGGTAACTTTTATGTGGTAATACTGGCAATGGCTGGGATCCCCATGTATGAAGCAGCAACCACAGGTCAGTTTATATTGTTTACCGCCTCCATTGCTGCGATGGTGGTATTTCAAAAGAACAAGTCTGTTTCGTGGCATCTAGCGTTATTTATTGGAATATTCGCATCGCTGTCGGCAATGGCTGGTGGATATTTTTCTCACATGTTCAGTGGATTTACCTTAAAAATGGTATTTGCTGGAATGTTATTTTTAGCTGGTCTAGTTATGCTCATTCCTGTTTCAGAAAAAAAGAACAAACTTGAAGATTCTCGTTTTGGTGTAATAACTTTTACTTCAGGTCCAAATGTGATAAGGATAAATCTGTGGATTGCAGTGCCTATTACTGTTTTAACTGGATTTGGTGCTGGAATGGTAGGTGTTTCTGGAGGGTCATTTTTGGTGCCTCTGATGGTTCTTGCCTGCGGAGCCCCCATGCATGTAGCTGTTGGCACAGCATCGACACTTATTGCTGCTACTTCTTTTATGGGATTTAGTGGACACGTCCTTCGAGGAGATTTTAATCCAAAAGTTGCTGTCCCTTTGGCTGTTATCACAATTATAGGAGGAATTTTGGGTGGTAAATTTTCTTTAAAAACAAAACCCAAATATTTAAAACAGCTCTTTGCTTATACAAATTGGATTGCTGCCGCTTTTATGGTTATAAACGCACTATATACAAAGGGTATAATAACCAAACACTTTTTGTTTTAGAGAAAGGAGAGAACGAGGTTCAGGTATATTGGGATTGTTGGCAGCTATCCATCTTTTGATTGTTAAGAGTGAAAAAGGCCTAGCTTTTGGCCTGGGAATGATAATTTGTTTTATCAAGCTGTCACAGATGGGATACTTCTATTCTGTGATAACGGAAATCTGTGTCAGGTGGTTTTTGCTCTCCACGATCTAGGAGCTCTGGTAGCCGTAGTTGTGGCTGATTGGGTTATATTCTTGAAGTCCTATCGGTTTAATCAACAGTAATATGACCTGGTTAAGGGCACAGGATTTTCCCTGTCTTTAATTAACAATAATTTTTAACTGTTAAAGCCGGCAAAAGACTTGATATCAAAAAAATAATATTTTTCTGTCTCTATTTCTGTGGTGCCTGGTTTATAACTTCTTTCTATAAACTGAATATTTCCTTTATTGTTAAATAATATAACAGTTGATGTCCTTGTGCCATAATCCTTTCCAATGATAAATATAGGGCTTAAGAATCTTTCTTTTAATATTCCAATCCCAGTATCAGGAAGTTCGTGATCTGGAAATGATTTGGTATCTATTAAAATTTTAAACAAGACATTAATATTAATTTTTTTATTTGACACATTTTTTAAAAAGAGATCTTTTAATCTTTTACATTTTGGCCAGTTATTGTTTAGAGTTCCATTGCTCAATACATTTATCTTTTCATTTAATTTTGACCAAATATCAAAAAAATTGTTGTAATAATAGAGATCACGAATTTCTCCAAATATGAGATTATATCCATTATATAATGTTTTTGTATTTTTTAATACTTCTATATAATTATGGGGAGCTATTGGGTTTTTTAAAAAATCAACTACCAATGCTCCCCTTGATTTTTTGTTTGGATCATTGGAATCTGGGGATCTATAATTTGTAAGTAATGCAATCCTGCCCTGTTTAGACACACCAAGCCAGGTACCTTTATCTTTTAGATCTCGTCCAGCAAGTATTTGTGTTTGATCATTCCAAAAATGGGCATAAAGTGTTGGCCTATCAAAAGATTCATCCCGATTAGATAATAAAATAAGTGGGTAATCAGGATGATAATTTATGGCCACAAGGCAGATACACATAAACTTTTTCCTATGATAAGATTTTTTTAGTGGGATTTAAGCTGATAACTCTTTTGTCATTTTCATCTTCTTTTTTAAGATGTATACAAACTTTTTTCGTGTCAATTTGAAATGTGTTGACTCTTTCCAAAAAGTTGGCTAAAAAATTTATTCTGCACATTGCAGATGTTGAATTGATGTAACATAAGAAAAAATTACTCAAGGAGTATTGAGATGGAGGAAATCATAAAGGAGATTGAAAGAGATCACATGAGGTATGATATCCCTGATTTTAGGGCTGGAGACACAGTGAATGTTTATATTAGATTGATAGAGGGAGAAAAAGAGAGGATTCAGGTTTTTAAAGGAACTGTTATCAGGGTGAGAGGCAGCGGAACCAACAGGACTTTTACTGTGAGAAAGGTATCTGATGGTATTGGCGTTGAGAGGATTTTCCCTGTGCATTCACCTTCAATTGAAAGGATAGAGGTGGTTGATAGAGGTAAGGTACGTCAATCTAGGATCTACTATTTGAGAGAAAGAAAGGGTAAGGCTGCTAGAATTAAATCTAGAGATATTTATTAAAACTAATATCTAGTGGATGAGAAAGATCTTATAATTGCAGGAATAGATGAGGCTGGCAGGGGATGCCTTGCCGGCCCTGTGGTTGCTGCGTGCGTAATACTTCCAAAGAATTATAACCTACCAAATTTAACTGATTCAAAAAAATTATCCCCCAAAAAAAGGGCGATTTTAGAAAAACAGATAAAGGAAATCGCCATTTCGTGGGGGATTGGTTTGTCAAATCCTAAAGAGATAGATGAAGTAAATATATTAAATGCTACTCTTCTGGCAATGAAGAGGGCTTATTCAAAGCTTTCTGTGAAACCAACAGTGGTATATGTGGATGGTACATTCCCTCCAGACATAGAGTCCAAAGTCATTTGTGTAAAAAAAGGTGATCTAAAAATTCCTCAAGTTTCAGCTGCATCTATTCTTGCAAAGACCTTTCGTGACAGGGTTATGAGAAAGGTGGATAGATTATATCCTTATTATGGGTTTGCAAAACACAAAGGTTATGCTACTAAATTGCATTTAGAAAAGATAAGGGAATTTGGGCCTTGTAAAATACATAGAAGAACCTTTAAAGGGGTTAAAAATTTTGTGTGGGAAGAGTTGTGTTTAAAATTAAAATAGGTAAAAAGGGTGAAGAGATTGCGTGCAGATTTCTCAAAAAAAATGGTTATAAAATAATTGCTAGAAATTTTAGAAAAAAGATTGGTGAGATAGATATTATTGCAGAAAAAGGGGACACTATTATATTTGTAGAGGTTAAGACCAGAAAAAATACCAAATTTGGCCTTCCCCAGGAATATGTGAATAAATCTAAGATTGACAAAATGGTAAAAACAGCAAGTATGTTTTTGACTGAAAATTCTATGTGGGATAGGCCCGTCCGATTTGATGTAATTGGCATAAGTCTAGAAAATGAGGAGATAAAAATAGAGCATGAACAAGACTGTGTCCAGATCGGGGACTTTGTATCTTGTGGCGACCCCAATTGGCAACCTTGGTGACATAACTAAAAGGGCCATTGAGATTTTATCAAACTGTCCTGTAATTGTAACAGAAGACACTAGAACAACTGGCAATCTTTTAAATTACCTGGGAATAGAGGGTAAAAAGTTAATTAGTTTTTATGAAGGAAAAGAAGAAAAAGAGATACCCCATATACTTTCTTTGTTAAGACGCGGAATAGATATAGCCTTGGTATCAGAGGCAGGATCTCCTGTGATCTCAGATCCAGGATACCTACTTGTGAAAGAATGTATAAAAGAAGATGTAAAAGTTACTTGTGCCCCTGGACCATCTGCTCCCATTGCATCTTTGATGATAAGTGGTATAGAGCCAATTCCTTTTACATTTTTGGGGTTTTTACCTAGAAGACAAGGAGAGATAAAAAACTTATTCTATTCTTTTTTGAACATAAAAACCACACTTATTTTTTTTGAGAGAAAATCCAGATTAAAAAACACCCTTAAACTTGCCTTTGATGTGTTTGGTGGAGAAAGAGAGGTTGCAATTGTCAGGGAACTAACTAAACTATATGAAGAGGTGATTCGCTTTCCCCTTTATGAGTACAATAAGTTAAATGAAGTAAAAGGGGAAATAACTGTGATAATATCGCCACCTAAAAAAGATATAAAGACTGATGTAAGTTATGTGAAAAAAATCATTGAACAAAAGATAGGTAGTGGACTCACTGGCAAGGATATTATAAAAGAGGTGATGGATGAGGTCATAGGATGGAATAAAAAAGAGATTTACGACCTTTTTTTAAGGATTAAAAATGGGTAAGGGTCAACTCCTGGTTCTATTAAAGTGTTTTTTTAGGACATATTTTATAGGAAGTATGTATAATACCAAAGGACTTCAGAATTTGGGGCTGCTTTACATAATGGATCCTGGTCTTAAATATTTTTATAAAGGTTCTGCTCAAGGGTTGGCTGAGGCAAGAAAGAGATATTTGGGTCATTATAATTCACATCCTTATTTTTTGCCATTTTTAGTTGGATATTTTTTGTTTCTTGAGTCAAAGATTGCTAAAGGTATCCTACCAAGGGATTCATTGAGAACAATCAAAGCCACAACTGCATATACATTAAGTGCTTTAGGGGACTCTTTTTGGGGTGGATCTTTGCTTATTCTTTGGTCTTTTATAGAGATCATTCTTCTTATAAATAAATACATTACATTGGCATTTGTCTTTTTTATATCTACTTTTATTTTTGTTCAATGTTTTAGATTTTTCGTTTTTTGGCAAGGATTTAATAAAGGATTGTCTTTTTTTGAAGTTATAAAAAATATGAATTTGATTCAATGGAGTAAGAGAATAAAGATAATAAATTCTATTCTTCTTATATTCATTTGGCAAGGTATTGCTAATTTAGTCGAGATATTACCAAAATCATTAGTTTTTATTATAGGTGGTGTGGTAATTGGAATTTCTTCTTTTGTTGTTTCGCAACACCATGTATTAAGAGAAATTTTAGTTATAGGTGGCATAGTACTTCTTGCATTGTCACTATAATATAAACTGGAGCAAAGAGGAGATGAGTGAGGAAGTTATTGTAAAGGATGTGGTAATAAACAATAAACTTGGATTACATGCAAGACCTGCAGGTCTTATAGTCAAGGAGGCAAGTAAATTTAAATCAGAGATAAAATTATTGTTAGATGATATTGAAGTTGATGCAAAGAGTATATTAGATATTTTAACTTTAGGTGCTACAAAAGGTAAGGTTTTGAAGTTGGTTGCAAAGGGAGAGGATGCAAAAGAGGCTATTGATACCTTAACAAAACTCTTTTATAATGGATTTGGAGAAAAATAAAAATATATTACAGGATTAGTTATGGCTAAAAAGATACTTCAGGGGATTCCAGCATCAGTAGGTATAGCAATTGGAAAGGCATATATTTTAACTAGAGATCATGATTGTATTGCTCCAATGCAAAGTATATCAGAAGAGTTAGTTGACGCAGAGTTAAAACGTTTAAAAGATGCCATTGATATGACTATTGCCAATCTAAAATCCTTAAAGTCAAAGATTCCAGCAGAACATACAGAATATTCATCCATAATAGACACACACATAATGGTTTTGGAGGATGCGAAATTTTATGAAACAATAGCAAGATATATAAAAAATATGAAGCTTAATGCTGAATGGGCAATAGAAAAAGGAATAGGAGATATTGAAAGATCTTTTAGGGATATTGAAGATGAGTTTTTTAAGACGAGAATAAGTGAAATAAAATTTCTTGGAAGAAAGATATTAAATAATTTAATTGGAGTTGATCAAGAAATAAAACCTATACTTTCACGTGTTATTTTAGTAGCACATGAACTTACGCCAGCAGATACAGTAGAGATAGATGTAAGTAAGATTATGGCATTTGTAACATCACAAGGAGGTAAGACATCACATGTATCTATTGTAGCAAGGACATTAGGTATTCCTGCTGTTGTTGGTATTGAAGATATAGATGAAATTATTTCAGATGATCAGTTAGTGATCGTTGATGGATTTACTGGCACTATAATTATTGAACCTGATGAAAATGAGATTGTTGATTATATTGAGAAACAAGAGAAATTTGAAAAATACAAAAGAGAGCTATATCAGGAGAGACGAGTTCCCGCTTATACTAAAGATAAATGTCACATTAAGGTAATGGCAAATATAGAATTTTTTGAGGAAGTGACTTCAGTTTTGGAATATAATAGTGATGGAATTGGACTATATAGAACAGAATATTCTTATCTCTATAAACCCCATCTACCAACAGAAGATGAGTTATATGAAGAATACAGAGATCTATTAACTATTATGTCCCCAAGGCCAGTGGTAATTCGGACATTAGATGCTGGTGGAGATAAGATTGGAAAAGGGTTTGAGAAAATAGAGGAAGCAAATCCTGCCATGGGGCTTAGGGCCATAAGATTTTGCTTAAGAAATAAAGACATATTCAAAACACAAATCAGGGCTATTTTAAGGGCAGCAGTTTCTGGGAATTGTTTTTTGCTTTTGCCTATGATTTCAGGGTTAGAAGAACTTCTTGAGGCCAAAAAGGTTATTGAATGTGCCAAAGAAGAGCTTCAAAGAGAGGGAAAACAATTCAACTATGATCTGCCAATTGGGATAATGATAGAAGTTCCATCAGCTGTGTGCGTGGCTGATGCACTGGCCAAAGAAGTAAGCTTTTTTAGTATTGGATCAAATGACTTGATTCAATACTCTTTGGGAATTGATAGAACCAATAAATATGTTGCCCATCTATTCCAGCCACTTCATCCAGCAATAATAAGAGGTATAAAACACACCGTGGATGTTGCAAAACAGGCAGGGATTCAAGTTACCATGTGTGGTGAGATGGCTGGTGATCCCTTTTGTGTACCAATTTTGATTGGGATGGGGATAACCACATTAAGCCTTTCTCCTAATGCAGCTCCTGGGATTAAGAGAATGGTCAGGATGTTGTCTTATAAGGAGTGTAAAGAACTTGTTGATAATGTCTTGAAAGGCAAGTCTGTGATAGAAAATAATAGGATTGTTAGACAAAAGATCTATGACAAGATACCAGAGGAATTACAATTTTATACCTCATTTTTTGAAAAACAATAACATAACTGGACTATACAAATGAGTAATCCACATGAAAAGATAAAATTAATAGCCACAAACAAGAAGGCATATCGTTTTTATGATATCTTAGAAAAAAAGGAAGCTGGCATTCAATTAACAGGGTCTGAGATAAAGTCCATTAGGGCTGGAAAGGTAAATTTTAAAGATAGTTATGTAAGATTTAAAAATGGAGAGGCCTATATTGTTGGTCTTCACATATCTCCATATGAAAAAGCAGCACACTTTGGACACGATCCAGAAAGGATGAGAAAACTCCTTTTGCACAAAAGGGAGATCTTATCTTGGCAAGGAAAGGTGCAACAAAAGGGTCTTACTGTAATACCTTTGAGGATGTATTTAAAAGGGCCGTGGGCCAAGTTAGAAATAGCCTTATGTAGAGGAAAAAATATAAGGGATAGAAGGGAAGAGCTCAAGAGAAAGGCATTGAAGATGGACATTGCAAGGCAGATGTCTAAGTATAAATAAAACAACTTTAAATATAAACTAATGACTAACCCTTTAAAAAGATCCCATAAAAGATTTTTGATAAACTTGTTTGGTGAAGACAATGCTGTTTTTGAACCTGCCTCATTGGCAATTTATGGGACTGATGCCAGTAAAGAGTTTTCATGGCCATGGGCCGTGGTGAGGCCTGAATCTGAGGAACAGATAATTGAGCTATTAAAATGGGCCAATAAGGAGAAGATTCCAATAGTTCCAAGGGCAAGGGCCTCTAATGTAGTAGGCGCATGTGTACCTATTTTAGGAGGGGTAGTTGTATCTACTCTAAAGTTAAATAGAATTATAGAGATAAATGATGTTGATTTTGTCGCTGTGGTGGAACCTGGCGTAATAACTGGTGATTTTCAAAGGAAGTTAAAAAGATATGGCCTTTTTTATCCACCTGACCCAGCTTCAGCAGATATATCCACTATTGGCGGCAATGTGTCCCAAAATGCAGGTGGACTCAGGGCAGTTAAATATGGAGTAACCAAGGACTATGTGCTTGGGATGGATGTAGTACTACCTGGTGGATATAAGCTGTCATTGGGAAGCAGGTGTCACAAAGATGTGGTGGGATTGGACCTTAGATCTATTATGATTGGATCTGAAGGTACACTGGGTTTTTTTACTAAGATTATTTTAAAGTTAATACCTATGCCAGAGACATCTATTTCTTTACTTCTTGGATTTTCATCATTAGACAGATTATTACACGGCGCTATTTCAATATTAAAAATGGGACTTGTTCCTGTTGCAATGGAGTTTATGGATAGTAGTGTCATTCACTGTATAAAGAAAATAAAAGATTTTAATATTCCAGATAAGGCTAATAGTTTGCTTATCGTTAGATTTGACGGAAATAAGGCAGATGTGGATTTTTCAGTTAAAAGATGTGAAGAGGTATTGAAAGATCTAGATGTTGTATTTTATGAAAAAGGAGAAGGTTCAAAAGAGGATGAGATTTGGGATATACGGAGGATGATAAATCCAGCAGCATATCAACTTGGCAAAATGAAGATCGCCTTAGATATATGTGTGCCAAGATCCAAGATTGTGGAAATCGTGGATTTTTCTAAAAAAAAAGGAGAAGAAAAAGATATTCCAGTCTTGTGTTTTGGACATCTAGGGGATGGAAATATTCATGTAAATCTCATGTATACAGGAGATGAGATGGAAAGATCCGTTCATTTAGTGGCTAATGAGATCTTAAATCGCACAGTGGAGGTGGGAGGTACAATCTCTGGTGAACATGGGGTAGGGATATTAAAAAAAGGTTTTATCAAAAAACAATTAGACAGGCATGCAATTTTCATTATGAGAAGAATAAAAAAGATATTTGATCCAAATAATATAATGAATCCTTATAAGGCCTATTAATTTTAAAATATAAAAGGAGGAAATTATGTATTCACGGGATCTATTAAATAAATATTGGGATGCAAAACTCGAAAACATAAAGCAGGTACTTGAAAAAAATAACTTTGAGGTGTTTATCTCCCCATCTTTAAAAGATGCAAAACAGATTTTTATAGATGAAATATTAAACAAATTAGACAATGTAGACAAAATAGCCTTTGGTGGATCTTTAACTGTTGTTGAATCTGGTATATATGATTATTTAAAAGGGGCAGAGAAGTATAATATTATTGATACATATGATCGGAATGTAGATCAAGAAGAATTTATTGAGAGGCGGAGGCAGGCACTTTTAAGTGATTTGTTTATTACAGGTACCAATGCTATTACAGAGGATGGAATTTTAGTAAATTTAGATGGATTTGGCAATAGGGTCGCTGCAATAGCATTTGGACCAAAATATGTAACATTGCTTGTTGGAAGAAATAAGGTTGTGTCAGATCTGCAGGATGGTATAAATAGGATAAAAAATTATTCAGCTTGTGTAAATGCTATTCGCTTAAATAGAAAAACACCATGTACAAAAATTCTGGAGTGTAAGGATTGTAATAGTCCTGATCGTATTTGCAATGTATGGGTGATAACTGAAAAAAGTGTACCTCCAAAAAGGATAAAGATCATCTTGATAAATGAAGATTGTGGCATTTAATATTTGATTTATTGTATTCTAACTTATTTTTATTGGAGGAATAATGCAACTGAGGGATGATATTTTAGATTTTAGTCCATACTCTCCAGGTCTATCTATTGATGAAATAAAGGAAAAATACAATCTAACCAATGTTATTAAAATGGCCAGCAATGAAAATCCATTGGGTATATCACCAATTGTGGAAGAGGTATTAAAAAAATATGCTAGTTTTGGTTTTAGATATCCAAGGTCTGGAAATCTAGAACTGGTTAAAAAGATTTTTAAAAAATTTCATATACCTGAAAAAAATATTGTAATTGGCAATGGTTCTGATGAAATAATCGATATTTTGATAAGAATCATATGTACCTCATATAGGGATAATGTAGTCGTATTTGATCCGAGTTTTTCTATATATAGAATACAGGCAAAGTTTCATGGAATAGAGGTTAAATTTGTCCCCTTAAATAACGACTTTTCATTTAATTTTGAGCAAATGTTAGAATTGATTGACTCACATACAAAAATGATCTTTATAACCAATCCAGATAATCCATCAGGATATACGGTATTATCTGAAGAAATAATCAATTTTGTTGATTTAGTACCTTCTTCTGTAATAGTAATAGTAGATGAGGCATATGTTGAATTTTGTGATGATCCTGAGCAAGTTACATGCATAAAAGAGGTATTAAAAAGAGATAATTTATGTGTTTTAAGGACATTTTCTAAGATCTATGGACTTGCTGGGTTGAGGGTAGGTTATGGTATTTTGCCTGAACTACTTGCAGACTATTTTTACAGGGTAAGGCTTCCATTTAGTGTGAATATTTTGGCAGAAAGAGCTGCTATCTCTGTGCTTGATGATGAAAATTATGTAGAGCTTACGAGAAATACGATAATATGTGGTAGAAGGTATTTAACAGATAGGTTAACATCTCTTGGATGTTATGTATATCCTTCTCAGGCAAATTTTATAATGTTTAAACCACCAATGGATGCAAATAAGGTATTTGAAGGACTTTTAAAGCAGGGTGTTATAATTAGACCCTTGAAGTCTTATGGATTAAAAGATTATCTAAGAGTGAGCATTGGTAGAGAAGATGAAAATAGGATTTTTATATCAGCATTAAAGAAGGTGCTGAGAGAGGAATAGAATAAATGACAGATAGTAAACTCATAATAACAATAGATGGTCCTGCTGGATCAGGGAAGACCACTATAGCAAAGTTGTTGGCAGATAAACTAAAGATTGCATATCTGGATACTGGTGCTATGTATAGATCCATTGCCCTATTTTTTTTAGATGAAAATGAGATAGATGAAGAAAGACTGAAGAACATATTAGATAATATTTCATACACATTGGTATTTGATGGAGAAACATATCAACTTGCATTAAATAATAAGATCTTAGGTAGTGAAATCAGAAGTGAAAAGGTAGGCCTTTTAGCATCAACAATATCAAAGATTCCCATTGTTCGTAAATACTTAACAGAGTTTCAAAGGGACATAGCAAAAAGACATTCCATTGTGGCTGAAGGAAGAGACATGGGTACAGTGGTGTTTCCATATGCTAAGTATAAATTTTATTTAACTGCTAAGCCTGAAGTTAGGGCAAAGAGGAGATGGTTGCAGTTAAAAGAGCTGGGGGTGGAAGCAGATTTGAATGAGATATTAGAGGATTTAAAAAAAAGGGATGAGCAGGACACAACTAGAGAAATAGCACCACTAAAGCCTGCAGAAGACGCACATATTATAGATACATCTAATTTAACACTAGAGAAGATATTAACAGAGATGATAAGTGTAATAAATAAAAATGATTAACCAGTTATGAAGATCCCAGTCTATCTGTTATACTCTATTGATTATGATAATGAACTAGAAAATGTTTTATTTGAAACTTTAGATAATTTACTAGTTTCAACAGTTAAACGAGTACTCGTAAAGCCCAATTTTATTGCCAATAAAAATACTCATATCAGTTGTACCAATCCATATCTATTATTTTATGTGTGCAAATATTTTGTAAGCAGAGGTTGTGAGGTTATTGTTGGTGACTCACCTGCCTTTGGAAGTGCAAAAAAGATTGCACGTGCAATAGGTTTTCAAAAATTGATAAATAATATGCCAGTGGATATAGTTGAGTTCACAAAGCAGAAAATAGATGGATATCCCTACTCTATTGCTAGAGAAATAAATGATGTGGACCTAATTGTAAATGTGGCTAAATTTAAGGCACACAATCAGATGGGCATGTCTCTTTGTGTTAAAAATTTTTTTGGTATTGTGGTTGGGTATGATAAATTAAAGGCCCACATTAGTTATGGAAATGATCATCTTGAGTTTGCAACCCTTATTTTAGATATCTTAAAATACCTACCATCTACAATAAATATACTTGATGGGATAGTTGCAATGGAAAGTAAGGGCCCTTTAGATGGTTATGCGAAAAAATTAAATTTAATAGGTGTATCTCAAAATCCTATTGCATTAGATACTGTAATATATACAATGATTGGTGCTACTCCAAAGCAAATACCTCTTTGGTATGTATCTAATTTAAAAAATCTCATTGGTTCAAAAATAAAAGATATTCAAGCGATAAAGCAAAAAAACATTCCAGACACGCTATATTTTCATTTTCCGACTATACTAAACGACATAAGTTTTAGGCCAGATAGGGTTATAAAATCCTTTATAAAAAGATTTATTTCAAAAACCTTTTAAAATCATTGGCAAAATATAGATATATATAGCATTTTACCTAAAAATCATAAAAACTTTTGTAAACCATACAAAAAATATGCTCCAAATATGATTAAAATTGCACCGCATATTTTGATTATCATTTGATAAAGGGAGTCTTTCATTAGTTTTTTCCCTTTACTAATCCCAAATGCAACAAATGCATACCACAAAAGATCAGCAAGTATGTGGCCAACAAAGAAAGTTACAACCCCTAATATTCCAAATTTAGTTGCAGACAGAAGATATCCAAGTCCAATGGTTGCCCACCACAGTGTCCAGTATGGATTTGCAGCTGAAACTATAGCTCCAGTAACTATGGTGGACTTATCTAATACAGATTTTTTTGTATTTATTTTTTGGGGATTTAAGCTCAAATTTTTTGCATTTTTTAGCATATCATATCCCATATAGATTAACATCCCACCACCTAATACACTAACACAAATCAAAAATGTATTTGATTTGAACAAACTGGACATCCCTAAAACAATTGCAATAACTAAAACAAGCTCTAAAATACCATGTCCCAAAACCAGTAACGGCCCTTCCCAGAAACCTTTTTTAGCGGAATTTGCAATGGTAACTGTAAGAAGGGGCCCTGGCATCATAGCACCTGATAGGGTTATTATAAAAGATGTGATAAAAAAGGTATAAAAAGATAACATGCAACACCTTTTAAATATTAAAAAAGTTAGTATACTTCGAGACCAGATTTTCAAAATAATATCAAAAAGTCAAGACGCATATAAAATCATTAAGTTAAAAAAAGAATGGGTTAATTTTATCTAGACATTGCATATTTATATTTTTAACATCCACCTATGTACACTAGATTTATTAAAAGTATTTTCTACCTTCTTTTACTTTTATCTTTATCTAGTTGTGGACATTCAAACAACTCATGTGTCTCTTGCCATAAAGATGTCTCTTCACCATCCTCCACTCATAGAGAGTGTATTTCATGCCATAAGGGAAATCCCTATGTATCCAATAAGGAGTTATCCCATAGTTCAATGCTTAAAAACAACCCTTCGTGTCCTGAAAACTGGGATAAATCATGTGGGCAGTGCCACTATTATGAGTTAATGCGCGTGAAATCGTCTCTTATGTATACAAATATAGGCATGATCAAAAAAATCCAAAGATCGTGGCAGGGAGACACAGAAAATTTGTATTCAGTGTCAAACAGTACCTCTTTATTTGATGAACATGGAAATCCATTGTTTATTAACCCCATAAGTAAGTTAAATAATTTGGGAGCTATCTTATATAGAAAATTTTGTTTTAAGTGTCATATTGGATACGAAGAAAAAGATGTTCGATTATCTGGATGTGCTTTATGTCATTTTAAATATGATAAAGATAAGGGATATTCTCATAAGCTAGTTCCTATACCATCTCAAGATGTATGTCTTATTTGTCATAATAGAAGTGGTAGAATTGGACTTAGTTATACTGGATTTTATGAGACCAATAATTTAGTTCCAACTGATAAATATGGACCTAAATATATGTTAAGTGGTGGAAGATCCCTTGTTAAAATAAAAAAAGATATCCACTTTGAAAAAGGTATGGAGTGTGTAGATTGCCATACTTCAAGGGATATTATGGGAGATGGATATTCATATTTTGATAAATCAGATCAAGTAGAGATATCATGTAGTGATTGTCATGGTTCATATAAAAAATATCCAACGACTAAAGAAGTTATTGGAGACGGAAAACTTCCCATTATTGAATCAAAAAATTATCATATAAAAATAATGCAAGGCTTTAATATGGTCCTAACAAAAAAGAATAGGATGTATTCCAATGTATTTTATAAAGACAATAAAATATTTGTCATTGGTAAAAGATCAGGGAAATTGTTTGAAGCACCTATTATTACTAATACTAAATATCACAATATCTATGGGCATGATAGACTAAAATGTATTGTATGTCATTCACGTGTAGTTCCACAATGTTTTGGATGTCATACATATTATTATAGAGATATTTTAGGTTATGATGGAATAAAAAAAGAGATTTCTTATGGTAGGTTTTTAGAAAAAGAGGATTTTAGGCGCGGCTATCCATTTTATTTGGGGGTTGATAGAAATAATAAAGTAACTACCTTGACACCTGGATGTCAGACATTTGTTTATATTAAGGCGAAAAATAAATGGATAAAGCAGGGCTATGTTGCAAGATACAAGGGGTCAAGGAGGTTGAGATTTGCCCCATTGTTTTCCCATAACATAAAAAAAGAGTCCATATCTTGTATAGACTGCCATTTAAGTTTTGAGATGCTCGGTTTTGGGAAAGGTGTATTTTTAGAGGATGGAAGGTTTGAGACAATATATTTAGGCAATAAACGATATCCCTTGGAAGGAATACTCTCACTAAAAAAAAATAAGGATCTGATCCCTCAACAGGCATTGACCTCAGGGGCAAGACCATTTAATACTCAAGAGATAAAAAGGATATTAAAGGTAAGTCAGTGTTTAGTATGTCATGGAAAAGACGATGAAATTTATAAAAAACCCCTTGATTATAATAAGCTGCCTTTTTGTCTTAAGTCCTATGAAAGGTTATACAGAGATTTATCCAAAGATAGATAAATCTTGTGTATCATGCCATGTTGGTTATGAAAAAATGTTGTCTTGCAATATGGCGACAAGAAAAAAAGAAAAAGAATTTGTCAAAGAGGTGTTTTCAAAATATGATAAGCATTTTTTTAAAAAAAATTGCAACTCATGTCATTTGAAAGATTGTAAAGATTGCCATAAAGTAAAAGATAATCAAGTAAAAAAGCCAGGTGTATATGATTGTCTTAAATGTCACAATGGGTATTTTATTGGTATAGAGTATATTGGACTGAGTTTAAGAGAACCATCAATAAGATATAAAAGGGGCATTTTATTTAAAAATAAATATTATATGCTTATGAAAGAAGATGTTCATTTTACTGCAGGGCTAACATGTGCTGATTGTCATAATATGAAGAGTTTGTTAAAAAAAAATGTAGGCCCTAAAATATGTATTGATTGTCACAAAATAGATAAAAATATCATTGAACATAGTATTAATGCACATTTAGAAAAATTAGAATGTTATACATGTCATAGTGCATGGATAAATCAAGAATATGGAACCTATGTTATTAGAAATTATAGTGAAAATGATTTATATAGAGAGAGATTGTGGGATAGATATTCAGAAGAATATCAAAGATCAACATTTTTTGTAAAAAGGGATCTTTTTCCAATAGGATTAAATAAAAAAGGTAAACTATCTCCAATAAGGCCCCAATTTATTTTTATTTATTCTGATTTGAAGAAAGATATACATAATAAAATAATATCAAAAACATGGAAAGCAATATTTCCACACACAATCCAAAAGGGAACTCCAACATGTAATAATTGTCATATGAATAATGGGAGATTTTTGCAATCATGTGATAATGATAACAGTGTGTTATCTTTTTTTGATACAAGTTCTAATTTTAAAGAAAGATTTAATTTTTTGTGTTATAAAGGTCAGTCTTTGTGGAATGGTCGGTTTTATACAAAAAAAGATGTTTTTAAAGCAAAAAAAGATCCAAAATTTAAAAAATTGTATATCAAAAAATGGGATTTAATATTAAAAGACGTAAATTAATAAAAAAGATTTTTGGCATATTAGCTACAGTTGCATCTTTCTTTTTTTTATACAGATTTTTGTCCTTTAAGAGACACAAAAAAATAAAAAAGATTGTATTGCAAAAAAGACTCATATCTCCAAATAGTGCAGTTGTGTATCCAGAAAAAAGATTGGCTATTTTAAATATAAAAGGTCGACTATTTGCCCTAGATCTTACCTGCACACATCTTGGGTGTACAGTAAATATAAATCAAAAAGAGATAGTTTGTCCCTGCCATGGTAGTGTTTTTTCTCATAGCGGAAAGCTCATAAAAGGCCCTGCTAAAAAAGATTTGAGGAGTTATAAGGTGATAGAACATGGAAATTTTTTTGTCATAGAGGTATGATCTTTTATGGGACTTATTAAGGACTTTATTGAGCATCTATTTCCCAAAAAGATAAGACGAGATAATTTAAAGATAACCTATACCCTTTGTCTTGGTGGCCTCTGTTTTTTATGTTTTTTTGTACTTTTAATCTCAGGGATCTTGCTTACATTTTATTATGAGCCTGGAGATAGAGGATATAATTCTATTTTGCTGCTAGAGTCTTCAGTATTTGGTGGAATTTTTTTAAGAAGTATCCATAGATATGCCTCAGACTCCCTTTTGATATTTTTAATTTTACATATAATAAGGGTTATTTTTCAGGGTGCGTACCTTCCTCCAAGAAGTACCAACTGGTTAACTGGGTGTGTTTTGTTTTTGTTGTGCTTTTTTGAGGCATATTTGGGATACGTCTTGGTTCAAGATCAGGTATCCATATGGGCATTAAAAACTGGAATGGAACTTTTAAATTTTACTTTTCTTACAAGAATTATATATAATTTGATTGTTGTTGATGGAGTATTTGGGGAACTTACCTTTACTAGAATTTATATTTTACATATCATTATTATTCCATTTTTGATACTTATTCTTTGTTCTATGCATATTTATAAAATAAGAAAACAAAAAGGAATACTTCCATATATATGAAAAAAGACAGTAATGGATATTTTGTTTCAATTGATAAGCTGTTTAAGATGATAAAAAGGATATCCATAATATATCTATTTTTTCTTGCAATTATTGCCTATTTTTTTCCTGCTCCACTGGGCCCTCCAGCAAATTTTAATACAACAAATACTACATTAAAAGCCACATGGTTTTTGGTGTGGATCCAGGAACTCATTTCATATTCTATTGATTGTATATATATTTTATTTATACTAGTTATTTTATTTTTTTTGCTTCCATATTTTTCAAGAGTAAAACATGTGGAATATGCCATGTGGTTTCCAAGAAATACAAGATACATTCAGTTCATGGCGAGTACTTTGTTATTTAGTATTATAGCTTTATGGATCATTGGCATGTTTTTTAGGGGGGAAAATTGGCAATTAAGATTTTAGTTTTAATTGTATTAGATATTATTTTGATTCTAGGAAATAGTTTTGGTGAAAGATTAAATTATTGCATATCTTGTCATAGAGCCCATTATTTGTCATATAGCAGATGTGAATTTTGTCATAGGGGAATTAGTAAAACTAAGAGGAAGCAAATAGCACATTATAGATTGATCCCAGGGGATTATGCCTATTTTAGGTTAAAAGAATCGGATTTTTTTAAAAAAGGGTGTATGCTTGTTAGTAAACTAGGGTGTAGAAGGTGTCATATGATTTTGGCAAAAGGCAATAATCTTGCTACTTCATTAGATCAGTTACCTAAAAATATAGAAGTTAAAGAATTAACTAAAAATTTAACATCACCTCCAGAATTTATGCCCTATTTTTCTCTTACAAATTATCAAATAAAATGTATTATAAATGTGATATTTAATGGAATCTTTGAATGTAATAGATCAGATGAAAATTTTTGGGTTATCCATTTTGATAGTTCGAGTAATGTCAATGAATTTGTAAAATATTGTGGTAGTTGTCATAAGGTTATCTCTAAAAGGTATGGGCCACTTGGCAAAGGTTGTGTTGGGCCTAATTTATCCGGGTTATTTTTGAATTTTTTTTACAGCGAAAGGGGAGGGTGGAACCAGGATAAACTTATTCAATGGATAAAAAATCCAAAAACTATAGACAAAAGTTCTTTGATGCCCCCAATATCCATTTCTGATAATTCTGTCTCAGACATCATTAAAATTTTATCAAATTAAAGAAAGTGGTAATTGACAGTATTAGTTTGTAAGATTATAAAGTTGTATGTATGGATGTTAATATTTGGTGATGTAGTTTATTAATCAAACAAAAAAAGGAGGCGTAGGTTATGAAAAGATTATTGGGATTAGTGATGTGTGTATTTTTGGTATTTGGTTTTGCTTCATTGGCCATATGTGGTAACAATCCATTGAAGGCCAATGAGAAAAAGGTACACAATGAATTTTGTAAGATTATTCCCAAAAGTCGTTGGATAACGGCTCAACAGTTACATGAAGAATGGCTTAAGAGAAAACAGGGTAAAAGT
>Ga0256842_1000558_pt1 | contig 32799 bp, 35 predicted proteins | sample 4559240metaG_FD_185973 | JGI IMG/M metagenome (GOLD analysis project Ga0256842, IMG submission 185973) | Hydrothermal vent microbial communities from Guaymas Basin, Mexico - 4559-240 | ecosystem: Environmental > Aquatic > Marine > Hydrothermal vents | place: Mexico: Guaymas Basin | collected...
AGCCTAGATGCCCTAACTTTTTTGTTTTTATTTTATTTATTTTTGTAAAACAGATGGTATATTCCTAATATATATATTTATTTCTTATTATATTACTTTAAGTTTATAGGGGTGATGAATGTCAGATTAAACATAAAATCTCTAAGTTTATTATCAAAAGTCAAAAGTGGCTTGGGCAAGAAAAAATATGCCCAAGATATAATTAGTGTTAAGATAAGAGTTAAAAGACTCTTTAATATAAAATTCTTATTCACTATCTACTATTTAATATCTATAATCATCATCAGGATAATTTTCATCTATTGGTTGATTCTCTTTAACTATTGGTTCAGGCTCAACAATAGGCTCTTCAACCTTTGGTTCAACAATAGGTTCTGGTTCAGGAGTTGGTTCAAGTTTATGTACAAGATGATGTTCCTCTTGTGTAATATCAGAAATTACTTCATTAGTCATACCATTTGTTTCTTTATCATCATAAAGAACTTTTTTAGGCTCTCGAATAACTGAAATATTTTTTCTAAGTTTAACACCACTATCACTTAATTCTATCATATTTCCTGCTTTTATATCTCTAGTTATCCCTTCAAATTCAACATAAATAGTACCTTTATAACATTTTATTATCTCTGTATCTCCAATAATCTCACCACTAAAATCAGTTCCTCTAATTCCAATAGTTGCAGATACTGTTTTAACTTTAAATCTATCAGGAATTATTTTCGCAATTTTTCCTGTAACAGATCTAAAAAATCCTCTATTAGACTTTAATGAAACTTTAGAGTTTGTAGTTCCATCAAATACAAAATCATCAAAACCAAAAGATGATTTTGGTCCAATTGTTATGATGGTATCATCTTTTAACATCACTTGAACTCTACTTTGTATTTTTGTGATAATCTCATCACCTACTAATAATATCATACCATTTGTAGCAGTTACCATTTGAGCAGATCTCTTAACATTTGCTTGACCTTTAACAACCATGATATTACCTATATTAGCCCAAATAGCGATAGTTGTCATCAAAAGAATTAAAAATAACTTTTTCATATAATACTCCTAGTATTTTATTTTTGCACCAAGCATAATAATATTCTTATCATACTCAGCAGGTATATAGTTTGAATCATTTTGTATATACTCTCCAGATAGATATAGCTCAATATCTTTTGAATAGTGATGAGAAAGTTTTAATTATAACTTAGAGGTAAATATAAATTATAGCTATCATTCATATATCCAGTACCTAGTTCTATTTTAGCCAAAGAGATATTATAATAACTTTCATCAAAATTATGCTGATGATAAACATTAAGTCTAGCTTTAAAATACCAATTTTCACTATCAATGATACTATCTGTATAACTAATATCACCATTAAATCTTATAAATGTTGTAGAGATTATATCTTTGTTCCCTATTGATCCATAATAATTATCTAAAATATCTCCACCAGGATTAACATTTATATTACTATCATATCCCATATCTACAGAAAGAGAACTCTTTAAAGAGCTTTTACTTACCGTCTCTAAGCCTTTTAGCTCATCTTGACTAAACTGATCCTTAAACTCTGTCATCATATCAATTGCTAGTTTATCTCTTGATGTATCTTTATACAACTTTACCAAAGATTGTCTAGCCTTGACATTATTCTCTTCTAACATAAGCACTCTTTCATAAGTACTCATAGCCTCATCTTGTAAACCAAGTGCATTTGCACTATCTGCCCATATTAAATGCAACAATGGATTACCATAATCATTAGTAGAACTTTTTGCCTCTTGAATCGCTTCTTTATATTTGGAATTATTATAAAACTCTTGTGCATCTTGAACACTAGAAAATAATAAAACACTTAACGAAACAGATAATAATAAAACTCTCATCTTTCCCTCCAATATGTTATATACTTTAATCTAACTATATTCTGCTTTTAAGCTTTTTAAAAATTCAAAAACTCTCTCTTGATATACTTTGTCCTCTTCCTTCTCAATACAAGTAACAAAAGTTTTAAGTAGGTCTAAATCTATCTTTTTGGCAAATTCTCTAGTCTCTTTTACCTCTTTTTCTACTAATATAAGAAGATGTTCAAAGTCCAAATCATTGTTTGTAACAATTTTATCATAATATTCATATACTGTATCTTTTAAAAGTTCAGCTTTTGTTTTATTATCACTATAAGTTAGATATGATATTTTTTCTAAGATATCTTTCTTACAACTATTAAAGTTTTTATCTGTTGCTATCATAAGAGTCATAGTTTTTGCTCTAAACTCAAGAGAATTGCTATTATATATAAGACATTCCCTAAACATATTTTTAATTCTCTTTTGTATAGTTTTAACCATTATTTATCCTGCTATTTTATTTTTTAACATAATTTTAACAAAATTATTATATATTTCATAAAAAATTGGATAAAAAATGAGTGATATTGAGTTATATATTATATTTTCAACAGCATTTGTGGCAAGTATTGGTCATTGTATTGGAATGTGTGGGGGTATTGTGATTGCTTATAGTTCAAGTAAAATTGATTCTAATTCTTCTTGGAGGACACAAAGTATTGCACATCTTTCATATAATTTTGGAAGAGTAACAACTTATATTTTAATAGGTATAATTTTTGGTGTTATGGGGCAAGTTATTGGATTTACTCCAACAACTAAAGGGATATTATTTATATTCACAGGTATTTTAATGATACTAGCTGGTCTATCTCTTGTTGGTGGAAGTAAGTTTTTGACTTCTGCTGAGTTTTCTATCTCAAAAAATAGATGGTATAGAGAAAAATTTACAAAACTTATTATGAGTAAGTCTCTTTGGAGTTTTTATTTTTTGGGTATATTAAATGGTATGATACCTTGTGGACTGGTTATCTCTTTTGCTATATTTGCAGCTTCAAGTGGTTCTGCTCTTTGGGGTGGTATTATTATGGCAGTATTTGGATTAGCCACAATTCCAACTATGTTTTTATTAGCTTCTTTTACAAAAGTTTTGCAAAATGGTGCATTAAGAAATAGTATGATGAAAATAGCATCTATGCTTGTAATTGCTTATGGAATATATACTTTATATAAAGGTTACTTATATATTAGTGACCCCATAGAGACCCAAAGAAGTATTGATAGTATGAATGAGGGAAGTATACGAAGTAAAGTAGAAGGTAAGTGTGGTGGGATGAAATGTGAACCAGGAAAGTGTGGATAGGTAACATCTATTAGCTTTTATAAAGTAAAATATAAGTAACACTTAACTTTAAGTAAGAGTAATTTTATCTTATTTAAGATATGATTTCAATATAAAATAATTTTAGGAGAAAGAAATGAATTTAATTCCAGAAATGGCAGAAACAGTAGAAGTAAATGGGGCAACAGTTCCATTTGTAAAATATGAAGAAGATGGTGTAGTTGTTTATCAGTTTGATACTAGTAAATCAGGTCACCCAGAGCCTATGGTTAATGCTATGTGTGGACTACAACAGCTTATAAAAACTAATGAAAAACTTGTTATGATTAATTCTAAACCACCAATGGGATTATTTCCAAAAGTTGAAGCTGAATTTAACTTTAAAGTTTCAGAATTAGAAGATGGAATATTTAAAATCATCTTTACAAAAAGAGGTGCTACTGATACTAGTACAGATTTTAAAGATACAGGTTGTGGTGGTGGAGGTTGTAGCTAATTATGGCTATTTCACAAGATTTTGCACCACCATTTAAACTGATAGCACCTTATTTTATAATAGGTGTTATCTCTTTTGTAATTAGTGTAGCTTTGCTATTTGGATTTGATATATCAAGTTTAAATAGTATGGATAGTAATACTCTATCATGGGTTCATATGTTTTTATTGGGCTTTGTGATGATGGTGGTTTTTGGTGCAATGGCTCAACTTGTTCCAGTAGTTTTAGAAGTTGGACATTTTGCTGTTGAACTCTATTATATAATATATCCTTTGCTTTTAATCGGTACAATACTTATGGCATTTGGATTTTTATTCTCTCCAGCTTTACTCCCCTATGGTGGAATAGTTGTCCTTATATCTTTACTTATATTTGTTCTTGAAACATTTCTTACTATTAAAAAAGTTAAAAAATTTAACCTTGTAATGACTACAGTTTTAGTCGCAAATACATTTTTATTTTTAGGACTTATTTTTGGTATTTTAATGGCATTAGGATATGCGGGAACTATTAATATTGATATTATCTCTTTGCTTAAAGCTCATATATATTTAGTATTAGCTGGATATGTGGGAATTACTATTATGGGTATGAGTTTGATTTTATTACCTATGTTTTGGTTATCACATAGCTTTAGTTGGAAACCTGTAGAATACGCTTTATGGACAATGAGTGTAGGTGTGACTTGGGTGATGTTATCATCAATTTTAGATAGTATAGTATTGGAATATGCAGGATATAATTTAGCGATTATAGCTCTTATTCTATATTTCTATCAAATATATCTAATCTATATAACACGTGTAAGAATGGAAAGAGATATATACTTATACTCGCTGATATTCTCATATTCAAGTTTAATTTTAGCTCTTATTATGGGAGTTATATATTTAGTATATCCAAATGAAAATTTATTATTAACTATTGGTTGGACTTTATTTATGGGTTATATTGCATTTATTATTAATGGACACTTATATAAAATTGTACCATTTTTAGTTTGGTATGAAAGATTTTCACCATTAATAGGTAAACAAAAAGTTCCAATGTTAGCAGATATGGTACCTGTAAGAAGTGCAAAATTTCAATTTGCTTTTAGCTCTATGGGTGTTATTATGGCAGGATTTGGAATTTTACTTGGAATCGATGGGTTATTTAAAGGTGGTGCTGGTTTTTTATTAGTTGGTAGTATATTTATGTTAAAAGATTTAATGTTTATGATTAATTTTAAATAAAGGATAAGAGATGATAATAACAAAAGAGGAGATATTTAAAGCAATATCAACTGTAAACGATCCAGAGGTTGGATTTAATTTAGTTGAGATGGGTCTTATTTATGATGCATCTTGTGATGAAAATATGAAAGCAAAAGTGACAATGACACTAAGTACAAAAGCTTGTCCACTTCATCAAATGATTGTTCAATGGGTAGAGGAAGCTGTATTAAGAGAACTTCCAACTGTAGAACTTGCAGAAGTTGAAGTAGTTTGGGAACCTATGTGGACAATTGATATGGCGACAGATGATGTAAAAAAGCAACTTAGTGGACTATAAGTCTATTTTTAATACTATATATGGTACTTTGATATTCTTTTTTTATTTTGTCAAGTACCCTATTATAATATTTTTGCCAATAGCATATTTTTACCTTGATTATCCAAATAGTTATAGTATGAATATTTTGGCTTTTATATCTATAATTCTTATTATTAAAGATTGGATTTATCCACATAAAAAACCAGAAAATTGCTCAAAAAAAGGAGATAATTAATTTTGAAAGATATTAATATAAGTGCATTACAAGATATGGGAAATATTCAAGATATGGTTAATTCTGCAGGAGGTGGTGGAGATAGCACTGTATTTATACTCTCTATCATCTTTGGAGTTTTCGGTATGATATATTTCTCTTTTGGTAAAAAAGTAGATGATAAAGATATGTTTATGTATAGTGGAATTGGATTAATGGCTTTTCCTTATTTTATTGAAGGTAAAACAGAAACAATCTTAGCTGGTTTATTATTATTGGTGATACCTTTTATTATCAAAAGATAAAGTTAATATTGCCTTCCTATAAAGCATAAGTAAGAGCAACAAGTGAAAGTATATAAAAAACAAACATTAAAATTGAGGGTATAATTTTTGTATATCCCTCTGACATTCCACTTCAAGAAAAATATCACCAATTAAAAATAACCAACTTTGTCTGATATCTTAATCCAAGAATTGTGGAAATTTAATCATAACTTTTTCTACTTTAGGTTTAATTACAGCTTGACAATATCCTTGATTAGAGTTCAATTTATAATAGTTTTGATGATAATCTTCTGCTTTATACACAACTCCTAATTTACTTACTCCTGTAACTATTTTATCACAAAAATTCTTTTGTGCTTTATTAATAGATTTTTCTATTGTTTCTTTATCTTCATCATTTTCATAATAAATAACAGAACGGTATTGTGTCCCTTTGTCAGCTCCTTGAACATTTAGAGTTGTTGGGTTATGAGTGCTAAAAAATACTTTTAATAAATCTTTTAAAGAGATAATATCACTATCATATTCAATATCCACAATTTCGGCATGACCACTAACACCTGAACAAATATTCTCATAAGTTGGATTTGGGCGACGTCCACCTGTATAACCACTAATCACACTTTTTACACCTTTAATATTGCTAAATACTGCTTCTGTACACCAAAAACATCCACCACCTAAAACTAATCTTTTTATACTCATTTTATATCCTAATTTAAAATTTTTGACTTAATAAATCATTTACACTTTGTAAAGGGTCTTTACCCTCTTCTATCATTTTATAAACCTCATCAGCAATTGGTAAATAAAGATTCTCTTTAAACGCTATTTTATGTAGTGCTTTTGCTGTTGGAACACCCTCTGCAACCTCACCAAGCTCCTCTAAAATGTCATCTAAATTCTTACCTTTAGCTAATCCTAGCCCAACTCTATAGTTTCGTGAAAGTTCAGAAGAGGCTGTTAAAAATAGATCACCAGCTCCACCTAAAGATAAAAATGTTTCATCTTTTGCACCAAAATATTTTCCAAATCTGCTCATCTCCACAAGACCACGAGAGATTAACGCTGCTCTTGCATTATTTCCAAGATTTAATCCTCCACAAACTCCACCAGCAATTGCAATCACATTTTTATATGCTCCTGATACCTCTGCACCTACAACATCACTACTAACATAACCTTTAATAAATGATGGTAAAGAATCAGCATACTTTTTGGCTAATTCTTGATTTTTTGAACTAATAATTAAAGCTGTTGGAAGAGATAATTTAATCTCTGTGGCAAATGATGGACCAGATATAAATGCTAATCTATCATTTGAAACAAAGTTTGAATAAATATCGTTTAAAAATGCTCCTGTGCTGGTTTCAATCCCTTTTGCTGCTACCAAAATATTTTGATTATAATCTACAAAATTTTCCTCTAACCATTTTCTTACAAACTGAGCAGGAATAGCTATAATTAAAAATTCTCGCTTTAATGCCTCTTCTAATGATACAAAATTCTCTATATCTTTTACATTTCTTGATGTAATTACCACATCATTCTCTTTGTTTAATGAATAAGCATGATAGAGAGCTTGTCCCCACTTACCTGCACCTATTATTGATATTTTCATGATTGGATTCCTTTGGATTTTAGTTTATATAATGAAACTTTAGACTTTGCTTTTATAAAGTAATCTGGTTCATTTTTTATAATTTTAAATATTTTTTTTCCGTGAAGCAATTTCAAGTTTTAACAGTTTTAAATCTAAATTATTTCTACCTAATAATTGCTCTAATTTTTTCCATTCATTTTGAAAATTTTCGGAATTAAATTTATTTTCAATAATCATAGATTTTACTTTTGCTAATTGTTTACCAACTTCTGGTGTTCTCAAATATTCTATATCCATAATATCTGTTAAAATTTTACTAAACTCAAATCCATAACTTTGTGAATATTTTAATACTTCTATTTTATCATCAACTTTTTTTAATATTCTTAAAGATTCATTTTTAGCACTACCAATAATATGAGGTGAATGGGTAGCAATAATTATTTGACAATTATTTAATTTGGCAAAATTTTCATAGATTTTTAAAATTTTATTTTGCCAATTTGGATGAAGTGAAAGCTCAGGTTCATCAATTAAAATTACTTTATCTTTATAATCTTTAAAGTATAGATATAAAACTTTTGATAATAGAGTTTTTTCACCTGTTGAGAGTTCATTAATTCTAAATTTTTCTTCAAAATTATTTTGAAAATATATATTATCATCTTCATCTATATAACTATAAATAAAGTCTAAATCTAAACCATTTAAAATTTTTGATATAAATTTTTGTAATTCTTCTGTAATCTCATTATTTCTTTTATTATGAAATTTAACTTGATTGTACCAATATTTTACAAACTCTTCTTCTACTTTTAAAATATCATCTATTCCTGATGGAAATGCTTCTACAGATTCACTATAGTCTTGAACAACCGTAAAATAATTATGTGCAATTTTATCGTTTAATAAAGCTAAATTAATTTCACCAAACTCAGTTTGAATATCTATATTACTTTCAATCTCTACATTTAAACACTCCAAAAGCGTAGTCTTTCCACTTCCATTAACTCCTGCTAAAACAATAATATCTAAAGGATTCTTATTTTTATCAACAAAATCTATTTTAAAATCTTTAAACATCTTATAATCTTCTATATAAAGTTCTCTTATTTTCATTTTCCCTCTCCTTTATTTAATATTATATCAAATCTTTCTAAATCTTCATTTTTACCAATACATGCAATAATATCATCCTCATTTATCTTATGAGAAATCCCCTCACCCACAAATATAAATTTATCAGACACAGAAAAATCTATAATCCCAATCAATAAGAGACCATAAAGTTCAAAATTCACCTCTTCTATTAATTTTTTATCTAAAAAAGAGCCTTTAGAAATTTGATATTCTTTAAAACTAATATCATTATTTATACCCAAAAAGCTATCTAACAACTTTGTTGCCACAGGTTTTTCCAAAATATTAGTTATTGTAAATGAGCTAACATCATGTAAATCTATCACATTTGTTGCTCCTGCAAGTTTTAATTTTGAAGCAGTATGAATGGAGTTAGAAATTGCCAAAATTGTAATATTAGGATATAAATCTCTAAGAGAAAGAATTAAAAATAGGTTTAAATGCTCATCTTCCATCAAAGCCACAATTTTACTATCATCCTCTATCAAAAGTTCTGATAACTTATCATCATCTGTTAGATCCATCATTATAACATCAAGATTACCATCAACTTTAGCCTCTTCATAATGTTTCTTATTGGATTCAATAATAACAATCCTATATTCATTTTTAGGTAACTCTTTTATTATCGTTTTGGCTTGACTTGCATATCCAAACATATAAATTTTATTCATCTATTACTTAACATTATGTTGAATAAAAGGAATATTAAATATAAACTATCTATATTCCTAATAATACTCTGTATCTGCTTATCTTTTGTAATAAATTGTTTCATTAATAATTACTCTCTTTAGTTAAATAATTTACCACATTTAAAGCACTTCCATAAGCTAAATAAGTTCTAAGTTCATTTGACTTTTGCAGAAAAAGTTTATTATTAAACTCTTGATATTCTTTTAAAAGATTCTCAACTGTCACATCTTTTTGAATTAACTCTTTATGTAAAATAGTATTATTATAGTGAGATAACATAATATTTGCCAGACCTATCTGCTTTATTTTTAATATATATTTTGCTATAAAATAATCAACACTAGAGGCTATATAATTAAGAGAAAATGGTGTACCAATCAAAGCAGACTCAAGCGTGGCAGTACCAGAACATATAAATGCAAATTCACAATTATAGAGCGTTTCTTGTGTATTTCTTGATATTTCAAAATCTGATAAATCTCCATATAAGGTTTTAATCTTTTCATCAGAAAATACCTTTGGAATGATAATAATAGCTTTGAGATGAGATAATTTATTTCTAACCTCTTTATAAATTGGCAATAATCTTTTTATCTCACTCTCTCTACTTCCTGGCATAAATGCTATGATATTATTTTTGATAATATCTCTTTTAAAATATTTAATCTCATCAAGAAGAGGGTGTCCCACATATTTGGCTTTACCTTTCTTATAATAATAATCAATTTCAAATGGCAAGATTCCTAAGATTTTATCACAATATAATTCCATATCCTTTACTCTATATTCTCTACTTGCCCATATTTGGGGTAATATATAATATATAATTTCAATATGAGGATATTTTGCTTTTATCTTTTTAGCCAATGGTAAATTAAATCCAGAAGAGTCCATAAGCAATACTTTTTCTACATCTTTCGCCAACTCCATCATCTCATCAGCTACTCTAGTAAACCATCTATATTTTTTGATAGCGTCTATAAAACCCATAATAGCAACATCTGTAGTATCATATAATGGATCTCCCAATTCTGAGCTAAAAATACCCATCAATTCTATCTCTTTATTTTTATTTAAAACCTCTTTTAGATGTAGATTAGATGATGGCTCTAACGCTGATACTAATATTTTCATTTTTTTGGTGCTGGATATTTTTTAACATATCTTGCATCTGCATAATATTTACCAAGTAACACAAAACCAATTCCAAAACCTGCTCCTGCAATAATAAATGCTAATACTTTAAATTTTAAATCATTTAGTGTTGAATTTGCTAATTGTTGAAAAAAAGCTATTATAACAGATTCAAGACGATAATAATAACTCATAATATATGCTATCACATCTTTATCTAAGTGTAAAACTGGATTTTTTGATACTATCACAAAAAGTACAACTGCAACAATCACAGTAATTATCATACCTTTTATTACATTTTGTAATCTTTTGACTAATAGCCCAACAGCGATACTCATACCAAAAAGAATACCTGCACTCTTAAGCGTCAAATTTGCTATATCTATCATATTTTATCCTTTATAATCTATATTTTAATCTCTCTAATCTTTGATTTGCCATCTTAATCTGATTTAAACTTATCTCTTTTGATAGATATAATTCATAAGCTGTATCAATTAATGTTTTAACTGATACTATTTTTGTTGGATCTAATTGATTTCCAAATAAAAGTATATCAACCCCTGCATTTATTGAAAGTTTTATTGTATCTCTTAAAGAGTAATGTTTGCTAATTGCTCTCATTTGCAAATCATCACTAATTACCACACCTTCATATAATAACTTTCCTCTTAACAAATTACTAACCGTTTCTTTTGACAAAGATGATGGATATTTAGCATCAATCTCTTTATTAATTACATGAGCCATCATTATTGTATCAACTCTGCCATCTTCTATCAAATTTTTATATGGTTCTAGCTCTTTTTTTTGCCAAGTCTCTGTTATATCAACAAAACCTTTATGACTATCTCCCAATGATGAACCATGCCCTGGAAAATGTTTTAAAGATGTTAAGATACCCTTTTTTGCCATCTCTTTTATAAAAATAGTTGAGTATTTTGTAACATCTGATGGAGTTTTTCCATAAGAGCGACCTAACTTAACAATAACTCTATTTTTAGGATTAATAGCTAAATCCACGACAGGAGCTAAATTAAAATTTATACCAACACTCTTTAGCTCTTTTGCCATTTTTGAATATTCAGATTTTATATATTTATCATCTTTTTTAACAATATTAAATGGACTTTTATACTTTTGAGAAAAACCATTTTTAGGAGAAAGTCTTTGAACTCTTCCACCCTCTTGATCAACGGCAATTAAAAGTTTATAGTCTGAATTTTGTTGTAAAGCTAGAGTTAAATTTCTTACTTGCTTGGCATTTTTTATATTCTTAGCTTTTTTTCTATTGCTAGGATCTCTATCAAATAAAATTACTCCACCAAGATGATAATCTTTTATATCTTTAACTATTTGGCTATTTTTATCTACACTTGTACCAAAAAATCCAACCATAAACATATTACCAATAAGTTTTTTAATATCATCAGAAGCATTTAAATTAATAGAAAAAACAGTTAATAATATAAGTATAGTTAATTTTTTTACCACAAGATTACCTTTTTAACATATATGGAGAAGGTTTATAACCCTCTTTTACCAATTTTACAAAACCACCTTGTAGATCTATCACATTATATCCTAAATCTTTTGACAAAAATTCAGAAACCATACTTGTTCTACTTCCTGTTCTGCATACAAGAGCAAATTTTTCACCCTTTTTAACTATACTATCAAGATTTTTTATAAACTTCATAACATTATATTGACCTTTTTCATCAAAAAACATTAATGTATATGAACCTTTTATAATTCCAGTCTCTCTCCACTCTGCTGGTGTTCTTATATCTATAACCTTTAACCCTTTAAATACCTCTGGAGTTGCTGGAATATGTTGCACAGTTGCAACAGACAAAGATGACAATAGTAACACAAATGATATAACTTTTCTAAACATATATTTACCTTTTTTTTATAATTAATATAATTGTATCAAAATAGAGTTTAATATTAAAATGATATACTTGTTTTATGATAATAAAAATAGAAAATAGAGATATTACTCTCTCAAGTATAAAACAATTGTACCCAGCAGGGATAGTAAAGACTGGATATGAGGATGAGACAACACAAGTAAGCCTTGAATGGCTAGAGATAGAAGCAAAAGGAAAAGTTGAAGTGGTAGGTTATAAAATTTTTGTAGAACTAAAAGATTCAGAGAAGTTTTCTTTTTTATATGATACAAAAGAGCAACTTTTTGACTCTATTGCCAAAATATCAAAGCAGATAAATAAGTGATTAAATCTAAAAATTGTAACAATATGATACATCAAAATAGAGGATAACTACAAGGAATAACTTTAAGTAATTAAATAACTCTCTTACGATAAAATTAAGTAAAAATAGAATAGGAGACTTTATGTCATTAGTTGCAGATTATAAAGCACATACAGAAGAAAGAGCAGAGTTAGGTGTTCCACCATTAGCCTTAACAGCAGAGCAAGTTGCTGATTTAGTTGAGTTATTAAAAGCAGATAAAATTGAAGAAGAATCATATTTATTAGATTTAATTGAAAATAAAGTTCCTGCAGGTGTTGATGATGCAGCTTATGTAAAAGCGGCATTTTTAAATGCAATAGTACATGAAGATGCACATTCTCATGCTATTGATAGAATTAAAGCAGTTAAAATTTTAGGTAAAATGTTAGGTGGATTTAATGTTGGACCACTAATTGATGGACTTAGAAATAATAATGTAGCAATAGCTCAAGAAGCAGCTGACCAACTTAAAAATACAACTCTAGTATATGCTGATTTTGATGTGGTTAAAGAGTTAATGGATCATCATAATCCATTTGCAAAACAAGTTATTGAATCTTGGGCTAATGCTGAATGGTTTACAAACAAAGCACCAATTGCCGATGAGATTACAGTAACTGTATATAAAATACCAGGTGAAACAAATACTGATGACCTTTCACCTGCTTCAGAAGCATTTACAAGAGCAGATATTCCTCTTCACGCAAATTCGTTCTTAGTAAATAGAATGGAGAATCCACTTCCAACAATGGAAGAGTTAAAAGCAAAAGGTTATCCGTTAGCATATGTTGGTGATGTTGTAGGAACTGGTTCAAGTAGAAAATCTGGAATCAACTCTGTTCAATGGCATATGGGTGTTGATATTGATGGTGTTCCTGGTAAAAGAACTGGTGGTATTGTTATTGGTGATATTATTGCTCCAATTTTCTTTAATACAGCAGAAGATTCAGGATGTTTACCAATTCAAGCACCAGTAGGAGAGTTAGAAACAGGCGATATTATCACTGTTAAAGCTATTGAGGGTGTTATAGAAAAGAATGGTTCAGTTGTATCTAAATTTGAGCTTTCTCCAAATACATTACCTGATGAGATGAGAGCAGGGGGAAGAATTCCTTTAATTATTGGTAAAGGTCTTACTGCAAAAGCAAGAGAAGCTTTAGGTATGGATGCTGGAGATATTTTTATAGTACCTGCACAACCTACTGATGATGGTTCTGGATATACTCTTGCACAAAAAATGCTTGGTAAAGCTTGTGGTGTAGAAGGTGTTAAACCTGGTATGTATTGTGAGCCAATTGCAACAACAGTAGGTTCTCAAGATACAACAGGACCAATGACTAGAGATGAAGTGAAAGAATTAGCTGCTCTTTCTTTTGGTGCTGATATGGTTATGCAATCATTTTGTCATACAGCTGCTTATCCAAAACCAGCAGATATTACATTACAACATACACTTCCAGAATTTTGGACATCAAGAAAAGGTTTCATCTTAAGACCAGGTGATGGTGTAATTCACTCATGGTTAAATAGATTATGTTTACCTGATACTGTTGGTACTGGTGCTGATTCACATACAAGATTTCCTATTGGTATCTCATTCCCCGCTGGGTCTGGTCTTGTTGCATTTGCAGGGGTAACTGGTATGATGCCTCTAACTGTTCCTGATTCAGTTCTTGTTAAATTTAGTGGAACAATTCAACCAGGAATTACATTAAGAGATTTAGTTAATGCTATCCCTCATCAAGCACTTAAAGATGGTTTATTAACTGTTGAGAAAAAAGGTAAGAAAAATATCTTTGCTGGAACTGTAGTTGAGATTGAAGGTTTAGAAGACCTTAAATGTGAACAAGCATTTGAGCTTTCTGATGCTTCTGCTGAAAGAAGTTCAGCTGCGTGTACTGTTAAACTTAACCGTGAACCAGTAGTTGAATATCTTGAGTCAAATATAGTTTTAATTGAAGAGTTAATTGCTCAAGGTTATGAAGATGTTGCAACTTTACAAAGAAGAGCTGATAAGATGAAAGAGTGGATTAAAAATGGTGAGTTAATGGAAGCTGATAAAGATGCAAAATATATTGCAACTATTAATATTGACCTTAACGAAATCAAAGAGCCAATCCTAGCTTGTCCAAATGATCCAGATGATGTTAAAACTCTTACAGAGATTAGAGAAGCTGGTTTAAGAACAGAAATTGATGAAGTATTTATTGGTTCTTGTATGACTAATATTGGTCTTTTCAGAGCTGCTGGTGAAATTCTAAGAGGCGAGGGTGCTGTAGCTAATAAACTATGGGTTTGCCCTCCAACAAAAATGGATGAGAAAACTCTTCAAGAAGAGGGATATTATTCTGTATTTGGTATGGCTGGAGCTAGAACTGAAATCCCTGGTTGTTCTTTATGTATGGGTAATCAAGCTTCTGTTAAACAAAATGCATTTGTATTTAGTACATCAACAAGAAACTTTGACAACAGACTAGGAAAAGGTTCTCAGGTTTATCTTGGTTCTGCTGAGTTAGCTGCTGTTGTAGCTCTTAAAGGTGCATTACCAACTGCTGATGAGTATTTAGAAATTGTAGCCAATAAAATTACTCCAGAGATTACAGATGAAGTTTATAAATATCTTAACTTCAATAAAGTTTCTAAAGATGAATTAGAAGCGATGGTTAAATAGTTAAATATACTATTTAATTTAAACCAAAAAGCTTCATCATTTTGATGGAGCTTTTTTTATTTATAAGCTAAATATCTCTTTTATATCCACCATTCAATCTTATTTTATAATCCTAATTATAAAAACTAGATTCTGAATTAAATTCAGAATGACAAATAACCATTTGATGTTATGCACTTTATATAAATATTTATAATTATCCATATTTTAGGGTACCCACAAGGGGATAATAACCCCTACGGCTAATCAACCTTTTGTATGGGGGCAATCTCTTGTGGTTGCCCTTGAATTTTAAAAATAATTTAGATATGCGTAACATCACTAACCATTAAGAATTACAAAGAAGTGTCATACTCAGCTTGACTGGGTATCTAAAAATTAATTTTATAGGAAATTTATTGTAAAAGTAGAGGGTATAAGAATAAGAGTATGGGCAGAAGAGATACCCATACTAGATTGATATATTAGTGACTATCTGTGATCTAACTCAAAAGCTTTTGATGCCACATAATACATAGCAATAGCTATACCAATAGCACCAATAGATATTGCTATTTCTGCAAATGATGGAAAGTACTCTATCCATGTTGGAGCAAGTTGATACTCTCTTATTTTTAAAGTTTGCATTGGGAATAGTTGAGTATCATGAACTAAATCATATCTCATAAAAAATATTCCAACCATTCCTGTTATAGAAGCCCAAACAAGAGTATGAATTGCTTTACCTTTGCTATAAATTACAATAATAAATGGAATTAACATACCTAGTAAAAATTCACCTATCCAAAAGTTTGCACCACCTAGAATATGCAAGGCAACATCAGCTTTTTCTGGTTTACCACCATATATTGCTGTTAAAAATTTCCATGCTTCAAAGAATATTAAGATAGCTAGTAATAGTCCTAAAACTTTAGCTAATTTTGTAAGCATAGCTGTAACTTCTGGTGGAAAGTTCATTTTATATCTAAATCCATAAAGTAAGAATATTAGATAAGAACCTGTTATCATTGCAGAAAGGATAAAGTATACAGGGTAAAATACACCATTTGAAATTGGACGAGCGATTAAAAATCCAAATACAGAACCAAGATTTGAGTGAGCGATAACACCAATTACAAGTCCACCAAGACTAAAGTACCAACCCCATTTATGATCATTTTTTTGAAGTAATATAAATTCAAAAATAATAAGAGTAAGATATAATCCATAAAGAGTTCCCATCCACCAAATAGCAGAAGTTAGCCCAGGGCTTAGAACATTATATATCATCATTGTCACTGGATGACCAATCTCAAATGCGATTACTGCAAAACCTGAAAGAATTGCAATGATAGCTCCAGCAATTGCTCGTTTCCCAATAATCTTAAACTCTTTTATGTTAAAAACATGTCCGAAAGATGAGATGATACAAAGCCCAGTACTAGACACAACAAAGAATACATACATACCAATCAAAAGTCCCCAAGGGTGTTCTCTTGTTACATTATAAGCATGATGACCATGCATTAAATATGTTATAACTCCCATAAAAAATAGAAGTACTAGTGATATTGTTGTTACAGCAACAAAATTATTTAAAGGAGTTTTTTCATACTCAAACAGCGATTTTAAAGTAAAACCTTCTTTTATAGGTATAATATTTTTTAAATTCATAATTTCACCACCTTACATTACATAAAAAAGTTTTGGTTTAGTACCTAAATGAGGCTTCAGTGTAAAGTGTTCTCTTGTTCTAAGAATTTCACTAATTTCACTATCTGGATCATCAAGGTCTCCAAAAATTCTAACTTTTGTTGGACAAGTAGCTTGACAAGCAGTTGTAACTTCACCATTAGATAATCGTGTATCACTACAAAAATTACATTTATCAACAGTCATTGTTCTACTATCAACATATCTTGCATCATAAGGACAAGCATTCATACAGTAGCTACATAAAATACACTTATCAATATCTACTCTTACAACACCATTATCATCATAATATGTAGCATGTGTAGGACAAACTTCTTCACAAGGAGCATTATCACAATGCTGACACTGAGAAGGCATGAATGTGCTTGATACAATATCTAAAAGTGGATATTCACCTTTTATCTCATCTACACCAACCCAAATTCTATGTGCATCAGCTCCAAGAAGAACACCATTTTCCTCTTTACAAGCCACTTCACACGCTTTACAGTTAATACAGTTTTTATAATCTAAAACCATTCCATATCTTGCCATAACTATACCTTTCTTATCTCAACATTTGTCTCATGCATAGCGGCAGCACCATAAGTTGGTTCAATAATATCTTCAATTACTGCGTTATCATTTCCACCATTTTTATAAGCCCAAGTTAATTCACTGCTCTCTTCACCAAAACCATGAATAAAGAATACTTGATTAGGAGCAATTTTTTCTGTTGGGTAAGCTTTAATTCTTGTGCTACCTGTTTTACTTGATACTTCTACTGTATCACCAAACTTAATACCTCTCTCAATTGCTACTCTTTTGTTTATCCAAATGTAATTTTCCATCATCAAATCTCTAAGCATAGAGTTATTTGCTGTTCCACTTTGAGTAAATTGAGCATGTCTTCCTGTTAAAAGTCTAAATTTATCTTTTGGAACTTTATAATTATATTCATCTTTCCAAACAGGCATAGGATCAACACCTTTTTTACTAAGGTTTATAAGATTACACTCAACTTTATTTGAATGAGTTTTAGCTCTTCCACCATTTACACTATAAGATTTATTTTTCTCTTTATAATATTGATGTTCATTAACTGATAACTGCTTAAAGTCTGTACTTTTATGAGGATAAAATACACCATTTTTAACAAGCTCATTATAAGCCCCTGGATAATCTTCTACTGCATGTTTGTTAAGATATTCTTGATCATGTGCAAAAGGTTTAGTTATATCAAACTCTTTATATACACTCTCTTCATCTGAATCTTTAATCTCATCTTGAATATCTTCATCATATTTTTTACTTATCTCAAATAGAGGTTTAGATATTTTATTTGTTAAACCTCGCAAAATCTCTATAACAGGTTTAGTTTCATACATCGGCTCAATTACTTTATTTCTAACGGCAACTGAAGGCTCAACTCCACCAAATGTTTTAATAGGGTCAGTTCTTTCTAGATATGTACATTCAGGAAGTACCACATCAGCATACATTACAGTATCACTAGGCATTGTATCAATTACAACAACAAGCTCAAGCCTTTTCAACATCTCTGCTGTTTTTTTGGTGTTTGGCATATTTTGCATTGGATTGTGTTTATAACAGAACATCCCACGTACTTTATAAGGCATTTTATTTGTTAAAAATCTCTCTCTCCAATCTAACCATGAACCACCACCAGTAACGATAGCACAATCATCATAACCAGCTTCACCAACTTTAGCATCTGCTTTTTTAGTAATTGCTCTTGACTGAGCTCTTGCATAAATAGGTTCTAATGCAGCATGATTTTTAATTTTTACTTTGGAACCAAATACCAATCCACCTTTACAATCAATACCACCACCTAAACCTTGGAATATTGCCATTGCACGACGAAGTTGGAAATCATTTTTAGCAAATGTAGATCTTCTTCCTGGATAATATATTGATTGGGGAGCATTTACCATAAATTCTCTAGCAATCTCTATAATAGTTTCTGCTTTAATTCCTGTGATTTTCTCTGCCCATTGAGGAGTATATTTATTGCCAATTACATGCTCTTTATACTCTTCAAAACCATTGAAATTAGCTTTTACATACTCTTTATTTTCAAGTTCTTCACTTAAAACAACATAAGTTAAAGCTAATACAAATGCTAAATCAGTCCCAGGTTTAATTGCCAACCATTTATCAGCTTTTGCTGCAGTATTTGTAAATCTAGGATCAACACAAATTAATTTTGTCCCTCTACCTTTTGTATTTTTGAACAAATTCATAGTATCAGGGGTTACAATCGCTTCTGCTCTATTCGCACCTGCCATAATTACATATTTTGCATTTTCTAAATCTGCTTGAGGATAAGCACCAATTGTTACACCATAACCAGAAGCAACAGTTTGAAGACAAATTGATGAGTGATTTAACCAGTTACTTGAACCAAATGCTTGATAGAACGTTTTAAATGTATGTTCTGCCATACCTTCACCAGCACAAAATAAAAACGATGAACGGTTATCTTTCTCTTCCTCAAGAATTTTTGTCATCTTCTCTTCTATATATTTATATGCTTCATCCCAAGATACTTTTTTAAATTGACCTTTACCTTTTTCCCCTATTCTAATCATTGGAGATTTTAGACGATCTGGATCATAAACTGCTTGAATACCAGCATTTCCTCTTGGACACAACATATTTTTTGACTTTGGAAATAGTGGATTTGGGTCTAATTTTGTAATAACTCCATCCTCTACTCTTGCCATTGCTGCACATTTATTAACACACATTTCACATAGCGTAGCCACATATTGAGAATCACCACCAACACCTGTTTTAGTTGTGATACTCAACTTTCCATGAGCTTTATCTCCACTACCAAAAAGATTTGTAGCTGTTATTGCAGAACCACCTGCAACACTCAACGCAACACTACCTTGAAGAAACTTTCTTCGTGATACTTCCATCTGCATAAGTACTCCTTATCCTATTTATAATTTATAAATAGGACTAAATCAGTCCTATTTATAAGAATATATTATATTATACAGAAGAATATATTATGTTTACTTTATTTTTTATAAGTATATTGAAATTTTTTATTATATATATAATTTGTAATTATTAATGAGCAAAAATAGAGGTAAAAGTTTTATAAAAGTAAAGTTTTAAATATTAATTAAGATTTTATTATAATGATAAGTTATCTATATTCCGTGATATTGCACGGAATATTTTTTTAGTGATGACTTTTTAAAATTAAAATAGTCATTCTAATATTAATAGCTACAAATCTAAATAGTTGCCAAATTATACAAGTTCTTAAAAATTTTTGTTTACCCATCGGTACCATTGTTCCAAATTGAGCGCTATATGGTTTTATATGTCCTAAATGTTTTTCTGCCATGATATTCCCTTGTTATATATAAATTTAACTTGGACTAATCCAAGTTATTGTTTAAATGCTAAAAGCAAAATTTTATCTTAACTCAAATAAATTAATCTCTATTCAGGGATTAAAGTCCAACCTGGCTTAAGTTTTGCTTTCCAAATAAATAGATGGTGAAGAATATGTTTAACCCAGTGAGCAGCTAATCCAATCTCCCCTGTTGTACCATTCAGATCTCTACCAACACCTGGATATTTTTTGAAATCTGGAACGATTGGATAAACAGTCATCGCTGCTGCTGTTCCTGTAAATAGACCTTTACCAGCAGAAGCAACACATGCTGCACCCATTTCAGACATATTAGCTGTATGAGTTGGTTCAGTTGTTTTACCCTTTATCATATCAACCACACTTAAAGCTACTGCTTTACCCATCATTGCTGAGGGCATACCTGTTCGTGGAGGAGTAGGAACAATCATTGTACCATTTGGTGTTGTCATTGGTTTTGAAATTGGATGTGGTGGAGCAAATGCAATACCCACAGCAAATAAATTTTTGTATGTTGGATTTTGAAGAGTGCTAGGCCAATCGGAAGCATCCCAATTTTCATAAGCACCAGCTGCATAATTTGCATCAACTTTCATAAATCCATTTGGAGCAAATAGAGTATCTGTAATATCAGAACCATCTTTAGCAAAAGCTTTTAGTCCAACACCTGCAAATGGAGGGATAAGCATTGCAAAATCAAATTCTGCTACACCAAATGAGCCATCGAGAAGTTCATAATGAGCTTTACCAGCTTCAACTTTATTTACATGAGCTCCAATAATCCAATCTAATCCTCTTTCTGCATATAGAGATTCTGAGAATATTTTACTTGAAGCTGCATATCCACCCATTGAAAAGTGAAGACCACCCATACCAAAGTCACCCAAGAATGATTCATTAGATATCCATTGAATGTCAGCCATATCTCTAACACCAGCATCTGTAAGAGTTTTTTCAATATTAAAGATATACTCAAACGCAGCACCTTGACAAGTACACATACCGTGTCCTGTTCCAATAAGGAACTTTTGTCTTTTACCTTTTTTCATCTTTTCAATACAAGCTTTAAGCTCAAGATTTGCATGAGCTGCATGATCTGCTGTACATACTGATACTGTATGTTTTCCAAGATTTGTACCTTCACCTAAACCAGGAGTTGCACCAAAGTTAAGTTTTGGACCAGTTGCATTTATAAGATAATCATAAGTTAATTCTTCTGTTTTAGCCTCTTTATCTTGACCAGTATATTCTATAGTCAAATAAGCATCTTCTCTATCACTTTTACCTTCAGGGTGAATAGATATAGCCTTTGCTTGTCTATAATCAATACCAGCTTTTTTATATACAGGAGCTAGAGGAAATACAACCTCATCTTTTGTCATCTCTCCAACACCAACCCATATATTTGATGGTATCCAGTTCCAGTTAGCATTAGGAGTTACAACAACTACCTCATGATCTTTACCTAACATTTTTTTTGCAAATGTTGCTGTAGTGTGTCCTGAGACTCCACCACCCATTACAATTAATCGTGCCATATAATTCCTTTTTTATTCTATATTAATTAAGTTTAATATTATTTCTATACAATTTTAAACTAAAATAGATTAAATATAAATTAATTTCATAAAAATTGTATTTTTTATAATTTATACTTATACAATAAATAATTTTACTCTCTAAAATTATAAATAAAATATAAATATGATAAAATTTGATTATATTTAAATGGTAAGGAATATAATTTTGAAAAAAAAAGATACAATTATCTTATTTGACTTAGATGGCACTTTAATAGATTCAACAGATGCTATATTAGAGGGCTTTAGTGTTGCATTTAAACGCTTTGAGTATAAAGTACCAAATGATGAATTGATAAAAGCACAAATTGGTTATCCACTAGAAAATATGTTTAAATCACTTGGGGCAAAAGATCATCATATTACAAACCTTGTTCTTGAATATAAAAATCATTATAGAAAGATTAATAAAGAGAAAACTTATCTATTAGATGGTGCTAAAGAGGCTATTATTGAGGCAAGTAAATTTGCAACTCTTGGAATTGTGACCACAAAAACTGCTCATTTTTCCGTTGTTCTATTAGAAAATATGGAAATTATGCAATATTTTGATACGCTTATTGGTAGAGAAGATGTAACAAATCCCAAACCTCATCCTGAACCAATTATTAAAGCACTTGAAAGATTGAATAAGAACATCATTAATAAAGATAATATATGGATGATAGGAGATACCCCTATGGATATGATTAGTGCAAAAAAAGCAAATATAAAATCTATTGGTTTGACCTGTGGTTATGGATTAGAAGATGACTTAAAAATAGATACAGATATTATAAAAGATAGTGCTTTAGAGGCAATTAGACATATTAGGAGTAGTATTATATACTCTTGATTTTAGAGAGAAGAGATTCCGTGTCAAGCACGGAATGACAGTTGTATTGTACTGAATGACAGTTGTATTTCATGGAATGATGACGGTTGTATTGTACGGAATGACAGTTATATTGTATAAAATAACGGTTTTTTCGTCACCCTAAATACTTTCGTCAACGTGTCACCATTGAGTGACGATTTTTGTCGCCCTGAACTTGATTCAGGGTCTAGTAAACCATAAAATCTTTCATCCGAACCAAATCACTAAGTCTAACTATTCTTTTTTCAACTTTTCAATCATTTTGTAAAGATTTGATTTATATAGAGATAACTCTTTCTCAACATAACATTGACCTTCCTATCCCATCTTTTAATTCTATCTATTTTTATCTTTTAATAATCTTTGTAGCTGTTAAAAATATATAATCTTTACCTGTAATTGTAACTCTATATTTATGTTGTTGAAGATATTTTTTACAGAAATATACATCTTTATATAATATGGACAGTTCTGAATATGAATAATTTGGTGCTTTTGCTCCATAAATCATCTCTTTATCTATCCATCTTGAATTTGGAAAACCTATTATTAATGCACTATTCTTATTAAGTAAATTTTGAACTAAAGACATAAAGAGTGTCTTAAAGTTACTATTAATACTTTGTAAAGTTCCAATTGTTATAAGTAAATCAAATTTACCTAAATTTAACTCATCTAATTTATTAATATCGTATTGATAAAAAGTTTTAGTTGGAAATCTATTTTTAGCAAATTTTATTGCACTTTGACTATAATCAATTCCAACTAAATCTATATTTTTAAAGTCATCTTTTGATAACATATATTTTATAGTTTGAAATTCATCCGCTTTGTTTATTCCCAAATTTATAACTCGTTTTCTTAAAGATATATTAACATTTTTTAGTGCTTCTTTATAATAATATATAAATGCTGGTTCTTCATTTTTTATAATATTAGAAAAATCGCTATCTATACCATATTTTATATCTTTATCTTCAGTTTTTATTTTATGAAAAGAATTATTTAAATCAAGTTTTTGATAAGTTATTATAATAGTATTTTTTGATGCTATTTTTGGAGTTAAAATTTTACAAAAGCAAAGTTGAGACAGATCAACCCAACTTTTAAATGAGCGATATATATATTTTTTATTATCAATTAAAATAGAACTTCCTAAATGTAAAGAGCTATCAATATCAGGAGAAAGAACCTCAAACGATATATTTTCTTTTGGTTTAATAAGATTTAGCTCACTATCAATCCATAACATAATATCAAGCATTGATTCATTAGTAAATTGTTCCAATATTAAAAACTACCAATATATAGTAACATTTTTTCTTCCCCATCTTAATGCTCTTCTTCTATTTTTACCCATATATATATCTATTTTTTTTCTAAATCTTTTATTCATTTTATCCCTAACTCTATAATATCCTTTTAGACCAGATATTTTAACCTTACTACCATTTTTTAGACCATATCTTCTTATTAAATCCCTTGAAACTGCTATTATTTTCATCCCTGGACGAAGTCTATTATTCCAAGCAGCTCTAAAAGGGGTTCTATCCGTTTGTCTTCTATGAGATGTGTATGCAGTTGCCACCACTCTTAATTTATGATTATAGTTTCTTTTTAAAAACTTATACTTTTTATATTTATATTTAGATTTGGATTTTTTGGATAATTTCTTTTTACTTTTTTTCTTAAAATTTTTCTTCTTTATCTTCTTTTTCTTTATCTTCTTTTTCTTCTTTTTCTTCTTTTTCTTCTTGATATATTTATCTTTAGTACTATAGGTACCCTTTTTATCTTTATCCCAATTATTAGCAATCGTAGCAAGTGTACTCTCTTTTTTATCTGCTAAGTTTAACTCTTGAATTATCTCTTGTTTAGATATAATTTTAGGCTGAGAAAGAGAGGAATATATTCCTTTATATATCATAGCATCTTCAAGGACTAGACTATTTTGAATAATATTATCTTTAATACTTAAATTGGAATCTTGTGAGAGGAGAGTTTTATTAGAGTCTATTTGAATTGTTATATTTTTATCATTTTTAATTATACGCCTATCTTTTGTTTGATTTTTTAATATCTCTTTCTCTTCGGCTGAGATATAGGTCCCTTTATACCTTATGGAATCCTTTATTATTAAACTACTTTCAATAATATCATTAATAGTTATGACTTTTTTATCTTGTTTTGGAAGAGGTAAAGTTTTTGTTGTGATAGTTTTTTTTCTAGGATGTGATATCTCTTTTGCTTGTGTCTCAATTAATTTATTTCCATAAGTATCACAATTGTGATTACTTACAGAAAGATTACTACACTCCTTGAATTTATCTGCTAGAAGAGTATAAGGGGTAATTATTAAAATTAATAAGGGTAAAGTAATCTTTTCTATCATAATTATTTACTATAAGAACTTTAGCATTTCATGCTTAATATTCTCTTTTTGTACAACATCTTTATGAATAATATCTTTATCCAACAAATTTCTAATAAGAGATGGAACTTTTAAATTAGAATTTTTACTAATTATATCTAGTGCTTCAATATCATTTTTAGCATCATATCCAAGAGCTTTTGCAACAACAGGACTAAATTTTGTCCACTCAGCAGTTGAGTATATGACTGTTTTTAAATTTTCTTCTCTTAGAGTTTTATATGCTTTAATACAGGTTGCTGTATGAGGATCCATTATATATCCATCTTTTGCATAACTAGTTATTGTTTTACTACACTCTTTATCATCACTAAATGAAGCGGAGAAATCCTCTTGTATTGATTTAATCTCATCATCATTCATTTGATATTTACCATTAGTCTCTAAATTTTGCATTAACTCTTTGGTTCTTGTTGCTCCAAACTTATCAAATAAGATTCGCTCAACATTAGAACTTTTTAAAATATCCATGGCTGGTGAATCTGTTTTTATTAAAGTTTTAGTTGTTAAATCATAAGACCCTTCATTAATCCAGTCTGTTAAGATATTATTTACATTTGATGAGATTAATATTTTTTTAATTGGCAATCCAGCTTTTTTTGCATAATAAGCACCGAGTGCATTTCCAAAGTTTCCACTAGGGACAGTTAAATATATCTTATCACCTTTTTTTATTTCATCTTTTCTTATAAGTTCCAAATAACTGTAAATATGATAAATTATTTGAAAGATGATTCGTCCAAAATTTACAGAGTTTGCAGCTGATAATTTAATACCTTTAGCTTCCAATTCATCTTTAAAATCGCTAGATGCTAAAAGTTCTTTTAATGCATTTTGAGTATCATCAAAGTTACCCTCTATCCCAATCACCTTAAGATTTTTTGCATTTTCTGTAACCATTTGAAGTTTTTGAATGTCACTAGTTCCACCATCAGGATATAAACAAACTACTTTAATATTGTCTTGATTTTTAAATGTTTCAAGTGTCGCAGGACCAGTATCTCCACTAGTTGCAGCCATTATAAGATAATTTTCATTTTTCTTTTGAGCTAATTTTGATAAAATATAACCAAATGGTTGAAGTGCCATATCTTTAAAAGCACGAGTTGGACCATGATATAGTTCACTTACAAAACAATCATCTTCTATTTTTGATAAAGGGACAGGATTTGAACTATCATCAAAAGCATCGTATCTATTTAATGCTTCTTTTATCGTCTCTTTTTCTATATCAATCCCAAACTGAACCAAAAAATCAAGAGCTAATTCTTTATAACTACTGTTAATATGTTTATCTAAAAAATCACTATCTAAAGATGGAAGTGTTTGTGGTACATATAAACCACCAAAACTTGCACTAGGGCTTAGTATAGCTTGAGAAAACTCTACACTACTATCTTTTTTTCCATCATTTCCACGAGTCTCAATAAATTTCATATATCTTCCTAATTTTATTTGTATTATTTATATTTCTGCTGTATCCATAAGAATACCTAAAATATCAGTCATTGTTAATATTCCCAAAATTTCATTATTATCTATAACTAAAAGTCTTTTTATGCTATTACTAACCATCATTCTAGCAGCATACTTTATATCAAGTTTTCCTGATACTGAAACTGCTGGGTTTGATGCTATATCATAAACATTTAAAAGGTCAATATCTCCATCTTCTGCGACAATTGACTGAAGAATATTTTTAAATGTTAATAATCCATAAGCTCCATTTTTACTACTTTTTTCAACAACTAAAGATCTAACTTTATTTCTCTTCATTATTTGAAGTGCATCTCTAATTGTTGCCATCTGAGAGATAAAAATTAATCTATCTTTTGGTGTCATAATCTCTTCAACTAACATACTAAGGATCCTTTTTTTATAAAATATAGTATTATCTTCATAATTATAACATATTTCTTATATCACTTTCAAATTTATGCAGTTCTTTGTTATCTAATCCTGCAACATGACTTAATTCAATTGTAAATGCCATACCACTATTATCATGATTATCTAAATCAAACTCTTCTCTTAATGCTCTCATAACTTTTAATGAAATCCGTTTTGGAAGGATAAACATTAAAATCGAAACATTCTCTTCAAGAGTTAATCCAAAAAAGACTTTTCTCTCCTCATTACCTATATTTCTTCCATGAACAATAGTAACAGCACCAGCTCCATTTACTTTTGCAACTTTTATTGCTTTCTCTTCATCTTTATCTTGAATGACAGCGATTAATGCTATAAATTTCATTTTATTTTCTCCCTCTTTTTCATATTGTTAGTTTTATACTCAGCATATATTCCATAACCCATAACTGTAATCATAGGGAATAATGATGCAAAAGCTATAAGACCAAAACCATCTATTAATGGATTTCTTCCATCAATATTTTCAGCTAGACCTAAACCCAGAGCCGCCACAAGTGGAACTGTAACTGTTGAAGTTGTAACTCCACCACTATCATAAGCAATAGGGATAATAAATTTTGGTGCAAAATTTGTCATAATAATAACAATAATATATCCAGCAATAATATAATAATGGATTGGATCACCTGCAACAATTCTATATGCACCAAGGGAGATACCAATAGCCACACCAAAAGCGACAATAGTTCTTAAAATATTCTGTTTTATAACACCTTCGCTAATCTCTTCCACCTTCATAGCAATTGCTAAAAGTGCAGGTTCTGCCATTGTTGTAGAAAAACCAATTAAAAATCCAAATAGATAGATTAAAAGATTATTTTTCATACTTGTTAATTGAAATGCTATACTCTCCCCAATTGGAAATAACCCCATCTCTAAACCAATAATGAAAGCGTATAGACCTAAAATCACTAAAACAATTCCAGAAATAACCTTATGAAGATGCTCAATTGGTCGTTTTATAATTATATATTGAAAAAAGAATATAACTATTAATATTGGTGCTATATCTCTAATAACTCCAACTAATTCTAAAAAAATACTCTTAAAATCAAATTGATATACAGAAGCGATAAGCTCATGACTTGCCTCAGATACAGTTGTAGCTGTAGTTATTACAGAAGAATCATTAAATGAATATACAACTATTCCATAAAATTGAACAAATAACATTGGCATAAGTGAAGCAAAAGCTATTAGTCCAAATCCATCAATTGCTGGATTTCTACCTTTAATACTTGATGCTAATCCAATACCAAGAGCAGCCACAAGTGGAACTGTAACCGTTGAAGTTGTAACTCCACCACTATCATAAGCTAAACCTATAATCTCTACAGGAGCAAAAAATGTCAAAAGTACAGTTAATATATAACCTGTAATAATGTAATAATGAATTGGATGACCAACTAATATTCTAAATGTCCCAATAGCAATCGCAAATCCTACAGAAAATGCAACTGTTATACGTAGAAAAAATGCATCTATTTTACCAGAACTTATTACAGATGCTTTGTCCGCAATAGCAATTAATGCTGGTTCTGCAATTGTTGTTGAAAAACCAATTGTAAATGCAAATATTAATAACCAAAAAAGAGACCCTTTCCTTGCAAAACTTGTTGCTAAGTTCTCTCCAACAGGAAAAATACCTATCTCTAAACCTCTTAAAAAAAGGGCTAAACCAACGCCAACTATAAATAATCCTGTAATAATAGAGATTAGATTATTTGGAACGCTTTGAATGATAAAAATTTGAAAAAATGCAACTACTATAATAATTGGCAATAGATCCGTAAATGAATCCTTCAAATCTTGATAAAAAATCTTTATACTATCTTTCATAATATTATTATACCTTATAAAAACTAAGTCTTACTTTATTAAAAAAAACTTTCGGCTTTAAACCTGATGCAATATTTTATTAATCTATTTTGTATTATATGAGTTCTGTAATTCTATAAATAAGTTGTTAAAATAGTTACAAAAATTCTAATATGATAAAAAGAGTGGAATTATATTAAGAGGTACAATCAGTAACCATATAATCATAGATTTAATATGAATTTAGTATATCATTACTAAACTATTTCTTTGCTGTTTTTTATAAAAGAGTCTATTTTATTTAAGATATGTGTATCAATATTTAATGTTAATATCATAACTGAAATATTTAAATCAAAGTTATCTATTTTTACTAAATCTTTTTGAGTAACTAATATACTATCTGCACCACAACTACTCATCTCTTGTTTTATTTTTTCTTCATTAAAAAATGAATGATCACTTAAATAATATTTTTCTACTACACCTTTTGGTAAATAGTTATCTAGCCTTTGAGGGTTTGCAATAGCTGTTACTAAAACCATTTTATCTGTTAAATTTTTGTATTTTACAACCCTTTTATAATCTTTTGATTCAACTGCTTTTATATTTACAAATTTTGTTATCATAGATATAAAAAAAAATTCTCTAAAAGCTCCTGATGGTAAGGTAAAATAGTTTTTAATATTTTTAGGTTCAAGTATAATCTCAAATTTTTCTATATCAACACGATTAAATCCATCATCTAATAAAATTATCTTAGCACCATTTTCAATAGCTTTTCTTATAGCTTTTTTTCTATCTTCAGATACAATAACAGAACAATGATTTAAAGATTTAGCCATAAGCATAGCCTCATCTCCACCTTTTTCAACAGTTGTTAAAATCTTTCCATTTTTGCTAACCTCAAGAAGCCCTCTGCTTTTTCTACCATAACCTCTTGATATTATAGTTGCATATTTGTATCTTGAAGCTATCTCAATAATAAAAGGTGTTTTGCCACTTCCCCCAACAATCAAATTTCCAACACTAATAATTGGAATATCAAATCTTTCTCTTTTAGCTATGATTCTTCTTAAAAACATTAAAAAAGAGTATATAATAGAAAGAGGTAAAAATAAAATTATAACTATATAATGATAGAACTTTGGAGAATAAAAAAGCTCTTCAAAAAACTTTACAAACCATAATTTTATTAGATTTTTATCAAAATATTTTACTATATAATTCATTTTAACCCTAATATATTTCTATCATTGTATCTGCTTACAACAAGAGCAATAAACAGCTCCATTTCTGATTTTTTCTTTACATGATTTACAACTTATATAATTTTCTTCTCCACAATAAGAGCAGTATTTATTATCTAAATCAATTTTAGAGTTACAATTTAAACAACCACCCTTAACAAAAGATTCTTTGATTTTTTCCTCTTTAATATATTCAAGATTACTATCTTTTTTAGAGTTATTTTGTATCTTTTTGATAATAAAGCCAAATATTAAAGAGAATATTATCAATATAAACAGATTAATCAATACTTTCAAATTATATTGCGTTAGAAATATTAGTATTTTACTAAGTAACACTTTTGGTATTATTTGATATATCCTCTCCATCAAAAAAAACAGAATATATAATCCTGCAACATTTGATATATGTAACATTAAATAAGAGGTTATCTGCCATCCTTTGACTTTTAATCTTCTATACATAAAATATGAGATTAAAAATAGTGGTATTAAAAACATATATATTGCTATCAATTTTTTTAATTGATATTGTGATAATTTTTCTTTGTATTTAGTATAAATATCTTTTTTATTCTCTTCTAAATAATTTATAAACTTTTGAAACTCTTTTAGAGTAGTTATATCTTCTGCTACTTCCAAATGTTGATATGTTTGGGATAATTTATCTCTTAATAAATTTAGGTTGTTTTTTACATTATCGCTTGAGTTTTGGAGTATTGATTTAGATGGAGATTGTTTTGCTATCTTTTCTAATAACATATTTCCATATTGTGTTTCTGCTTTTTTAATTTTAGATGTTGTATTTGATTTTAATTTTTTTAAAGTTTTTATTAATATTAGTTTATCTTTAAACTCATTACTTTTTATAAGCCCTACATATAGAGTTGCTAATTTTTTACATTCTTTATTTAGTCCAAAATCTCTTTGATAATTACTATATTTATTATCTCTGTTAAATTCATCTATATTCCATCTTTTATATCTATAGTATACACCATAAATATCATTTTCTATATCTCTATTTAAATACTCTTCAATCCCATCTGATTGTTTTACTAAATCAATACATCTATATCCAAACTCTGCTGAAACTGATTTTACAGTTCTTTCTTGTATCTGAATACCACTTCCTATAATAGTAATAAGAAAGAAAATAAATATAAATAAAATAAATATTGAACCCTTTGTTAGTTTAAAGTTCTCGTTTTTTATCAACTCATTTTTATATCTACTAATTAAATTAAATTTCATTTTTTACCCTTCTTTATTATCTATTATACCATTACTCATCTTTAATCTATTTAAGAGATAATATTTACTTTTTGTTTAACTATCATTTGTAAAATCTCATAAATTTATACCACAAAGGAAGCTATATGATAAGCTTTGTCAATATTGAACTCTTTTTTATCTTTTCAATTCCTCTATTTGTATTTGCTTTTTTAATTACAACAAACAAAGATAGTTTATCAAGAGTATTTGATGAAAAGATTCTTCAACGATTAAGAGCTGATGATGGTTCGTTTCCCCTTTCTATAAGAAATTTATTAATGATTATCTCTATTTTTTTAATGATAGTGGCACTCTCTCGTCCTGTGATAGAAAAAGGGGATAAAAATGTGAATATTGAGGGGTTAAATATGATGATTGCCTTTGATATATCTGGGTCTATGAGAACAAAAGATGTTTATCCAAATAGGCTAGAGTTTACAAAAAAGAAAATATCACAATTTTTAACACATACCCCAACAGATGAGATAGCTCTTGTGGCTTTTGCATATAGCTCTTTTATGTTAGCACCAATGAGCAGTGATAAAGCATCTTTAATTAATATTATTGAAGGTGTGGATGATAAATATATATCAATGGCTTCAACAAATTTTTCAACTTTAGGGGAATTATCTCAAGAAGTTTTAAAAAGTAAAAAAAAGAAGATTTTGATACTATTTTCTGATGGAGGAGATAAAGAGTCTCTAAAAGGGTTTGAAGAGATTTTAAAAGATAATAACATTGTGTTATATACTATATTAATAGGGACTCAAAAAGGTGGAGTTGTGATTGATGAAAATGGTAATAGCCTAAAAAATAAAGATGGAAGCTTAGCAATATCTCAAAGAAATGATGCACTAGGTGAAGTTTCTGTTAAAAGTGGAGGTGCTTTTATTGTGGCAACAAATGGAGAAGAAGATATTAAATCTCTAATAAAAAATATCAAATCTTCAAATAAATCTAATAAAAAATCAACTGTAGATATTAAAGATAGAGTAGAACTATTTATATATCCTCTTGCTTTATCATTACTTTTTCTTTTAATTTCGTTATCTTCATTACCACAAAGAAGAGATTAAAAGTGTATATAAGAGGATGTCCTAAATGTTTTAAAGGGGAGATGTATGATATGCATCAATCTTTAGAAAATACAGATAAAGGTTTATATATATGTAATAACTGTTCTCATTATTATCTAATTGGATATAATAACCGACATTCATCACCCCTCTAAACTTAAACTAATATAAAACAACTAATCATAAAACTCTTCATAATCATCCCCTAAGCACTCCAAAATAATCTCATGATTTTCATTAAAATAGTCCAAT
>Ga0256842_1000559_pt1 | contig 32798 bp, 28 predicted proteins | sample 4559240metaG_FD_185973 | JGI IMG/M metagenome (GOLD analysis project Ga0256842, IMG submission 185973) | Hydrothermal vent microbial communities from Guaymas Basin, Mexico - 4559-240 | ecosystem: Environmental > Aquatic > Marine > Hydrothermal vents | place: Mexico: Guaymas Basin | collected...
CTCTTCTTCGCGTAAGAAATAAAAACCAATGCAGGCACAGCTGCATAAGCAATCAGCTGTATTAAATAACCGATTTGTACAAGAGTTTTATTTGCCATAAAATTGCTAAAAACAATGAGCGTACTATTTCCTAAAAAATAATTATCAAAACTTTCCATAGATATTTGCGTCCAATCTCCAAGGTGAAATAAGTTAAGATTTGGAGCTTCATAATAAAAATAGATTATATAAAAATAAGGAAGAATAATATGTAAAAACTCCATAAAAGGAGTAGTATAATTCTTTTGTAAATAGATTATTTGTATGCTAATAACCAACATTAAAAACCTTGCAATAATATTATTATAGGCAGCATCTATTGATGTATATTGATAAACTATTAGCAAAGTACTAATAAGAATATAAAGTATTAAACTAACATCTATTGCAAAAATATATTTATTAAGACCTTTTGAAAACATTGTATCTATATATTTAATTGTATCTATTTAATAGGCAACAAATATAAAATAATATTATAACTCCCATCCTATGCCAAAAGAATAAACGTAATCTTTAGAATCAACCCCTTCTGCAGGTTTATTATCACAATTATATTTTAAGCCTGCTTTAGCCCTGATTATTCACAAATAATCCTAACGGTTAAGTAAACCTGTGATAAAAACTTATATCTAACTGAAGTTAATAAATTTGGATAAATCCATAATTGTTTAAAGAATTCATTAAATTTGCACCTTAATTATTATGTAAGTAACAATGCTGAAAAGAACAAAATTAATAGCAGCCTTAATGCTACTATTAATTCCAAATATTTACTCCCAAAGCGATACAAATTCTATACAGATAGCTAAAGAAAGTGTATTTTGGATGCAAAATGGACAAGAGCAAAATTTGCGTAATTTTTTTACAAAAGAAGTTTCTTCTAAATTAGATTTAAAGACCATTAAATCTATTTGGTCACAACTTATCTCACAATATGGTGATTATAAAAGCACAGACACCGTTTACACCTCCGTTTATAAAGACAATGTAATTGTTACTAGCGTGCTGGATTTTAAAAACGGTAAATTAAATTACAACCTTACTTTTAATAAGGATAATAAAATAGCAGGTATATTTTTTAGACCTTATTCTGTTAAAAAGAAAGAGTTTGCAGCCGAAGAAACTATCGTTTTCAAAGAGAAAAAGCTAAACTTTGAAAATGAAAATATCAACTTTCCGGCAATGCTTTGTTTACCAAAAAACAATCTTAAAGCAATAATTGTTTTTGTACATGGTTCCGGACCTAACGATATGGACGAAACAATTGGGGCAAATAAGATTTTCAAACAATTGGCTCATGAATTAGCAAAATATGGAATTGGAAGCCTACGATATCATAAGCGATCATTCCTTATAAAACAAGGAGAAATAACAAAGAATTTTCCCTTGGACTTGCAACATATTGTAGTAACGGATGCCATTGCTGCCGTAAATTTTGTTTCTAATTTAGAAGAATGTCAATCATCTCCAATTTTTGTTGTAGGCCACAGTCTTGGTGCTTTTGCTGCTCCTATTATTGCAAAGCAAAATTCAAAAGTTAGGGGAATAGTACTAATGGCCGGCAATTCTCGCCCTTTAGAAGATCTTATAGTAGACCAATATAAATATCTTTATTCTAGAGGTGGTTTGTCAAAAGCAGAAAAAACTGAAATTAAAAAGATAAAAAAACAAGTCAAGAATGTGAAGACATTACGCAAAGACCTTGATAATAAAAAGATAAAAAAACTTCCGCTGGTTAATGATACCAATTTTTGGTTAAGTTTAAATTCATATAACCCTGTGGAAACTGCAAATTCATTATCAATTCCAATGCTAATTTTACATGGTAACAGAGATTATCAAGTACCTTTTGAAGATTTTAAAATCTGGAGAAATAAAACAAATAAACTCAGTGCAACATATTATAGAAATAAAAATGATAAAACCCCAATATATTATTCCCAAAAACCAGTTACGCTAATTTCATATTTTGGATTAAACCATTTATTTATTTTTGGCGAAGACAAATCATATCCGGAAGAATACAATCATCAAGGGAACGTAAGTAAACTAATGATATCTGATATGGCAAACTGGATAACTCAATATTCAACAAACAGTTATTAACATCTTAATGAATAGATTAATAAAATATACTATATATACAATTGCAATAAGTGTAATATTATTGGTTTCATGCCAAAAAAATCCTAACTGGAATACAAAAATATTAACGCCAATAATTCACACACGACTAGATGTAGGCGACATCTTTGGAGACACCAATGTTGTTGTAAATCCAAACCAAAGCTGGTCTGTTGTAGTACAGCAAAATATTAATATGCTTCAAAGTGGCAATGTAGTAAATCTTGACGACACTGTTTCTAAAGATATTTTTACACTCCCTTTTATGTTTACCATACCACCGGGACAAAAAGTAATAGAAAAACAGAATGTAACACCACTTAATTTCAATGGTATGGAGCTATTATTAGCTAGAGCATCAGTTGCTAAAATGAAATTTTATGTTACCAATACCATAAAACATAAGTTATTGGTAAAATACACTCTTCACAGTGCAAGTTTAAATGGTGTAGTCTACGAAGTGGAGGAAGATGTTCCGGCAGCAACCGATACTACAAATGCTTATGTTATAAAAACCATCGACTTAGATAAATACGATATTGATTTAACTGGTCCTAATAAAGATTCATACAATCAAATTTATGCAACAACTACAGTATGGGTACATCCTGATGGTGACACTGCTATTGTTACCCCAACAGATTCGGTTATAATAATTTCTACTTTCGATGAATTCCAGCCAGAATATGCAAGAGGATATATAGGGTCGCAAATTTTCAAGGAAAGAGGTTCAAGCTCCTTAAATGTATTCAACAATTTCAAAAGTGGTAGTTTCGATTTACAAAGTATAAAAACTGTTTTAGATATTGATAATTTTGTGGGTGCCGATATTAGTGTTATCATCAATGAATTTTCTACCAAAAAAAATAGTACATCAACAAAAGTTTCCCTCAATAATCCAATTATTGGTTCTGCTATAAATATGTCTAGAGCTGCCGAAAGTAATGACCCAAACTATCCTGTTTACCCACAGATTAAAACATACGATCTTAGCAATTCTAATGTTGACAACATGATAGAAATAATGCCCGATTCTTTAATCTATGATATTACGGCAGAATTAAATCCCCTTGGAAATGTTGGTGCAGGAACAGATTTCATATATTTTAATAAAAGATTAAGAGCAAAGCTTAATCTGGAAATCCCCCTTAATTTTAGCACCAATAATCTAATAATTGAAGACAATTCTAGTTTCGATTTTGATAATGACAATATAAATTCCGGAAGTATAAATATTTATATTGAAAATAAATTCCCATTCTCTGTAAATATTCAATTCTACCTTCTCGACGAGCAAAATAATATTTTCGATTCGCTATTGGTTAAAAACAATTTAATACCGTCTGGTATTATTAATGCTAACGGATTTGTAAGTGCTCCCACTTCTACAACTTTAGAAGTAAAACTTGACGATTATAGAATTAGCACTTTAAGAAGAAGCCATAGAATGCTCATAAGAGCAAATATTAATTCAGAACAAAATAAAACTTATAAGTTATACGAATACAATAATATGGACATTAAGATAGTGGGGGACTTATCGTATGGAATTTAAAAGATTTTTATTATTAATTATTATTATCTCGCTGTCTAATATTGTAATTGCACAAACTAAAGAAAATAAAGCCTTGCAATTGCGCTATGATATTTTTAAAGAGATAAATTTTTCCACAGAATATGATTTGGGCTCATACTTAAATAACACATTCTTAAAGAGTTATTACACCGGCAATTTTATCGACGAAGATTTAAAAAATACTAATTATGATAGGCTAAAATCAGAAAAAAATCCCTTTGGTATAAGTTCTATTACAAAGCTTCAATTTAGACAATTGCCGGAAACTATGCTTGGCAAACATAATATGGGTTATTCAGTGGTTTTTCAGTATAATTATTATCAAGAATTTGAGTTTACCAGCGATGCTTATAACTTAGCTCTCTATGGTAATAAATCTTATGCCGGCAAAAATGCCAATCTCAATAATATGAGAATTAACAATCAAAGTTTCTACCAAATAAAATCTGGTCTGTTTTTTCAAAATAGAGATAAATATAAAGAATATGGATTTCAAGTGGCATTAAATATTGGAAATCAATTCCATAATTATAGTAGTAACAATGCTATATTATATACCAATTCAATAGGCGAATATATAAATCTCAAGGGAGAATTTCAGAATCAGCAAACCTCATATTTGGAAAATAATAAAACTCAAGGTATAGGCGGAGGTATTGACCTATATTATCAAATAAATAAAAGAAATAGTTATTTTATCAGAGTTGAATTAAACAACTTAGGCTTTATTTATTGGGACAATAAATCTTCAAATTATAATAAAACAGAGAATCTGGAATTCAATGGAATAGAAGTTTCCAACATCTTCGAAATGCCAAGCCCATTACTATCAACTACAGCTAATGATTCAATAAAAAACTATATTGCTAGCAATAGTACTATTGGTAATATTACAACATTTACACCTTCCGATTTTAAGTTATCAGCACAATATTTTATAAAAGACAATATCAACATCTCTACTCTCTTTAACTATAGATTTTTCAGTGTATATAAACCATTTTACAAAATAAGTCTCAAGTATTATTTTTCTGATAAACTTTATTTAGGACCAAATATCAGTTATGGAGGATATACAAAATTTAATATTGGCATGGAATTTCAAACGGAAATAAGTCATAACTTTGTTTTAAATTTACAAACAAAATATCTAAGTGGTTTATTAATAAATCAATTTTCAGGAATCGGGGCTTTTCTCGGCATTAATTATAAATTATAATATTATGATAGGTAAATACTTAAATAAAATCAAACACTCAGAAAGCGGCAATTTCTTTTTACTTGCCGGTCCTTGTGTTATAGAAAACGAAACTATGGGTTTTGAAATAGCTGAGCGTATCATTAATATTACAGACCGCCTTCAGATACCTTTTGTATTCAAAGCTTCTTATCGCAAAGCCAACAGATCAAAATCATCTTCATTTACTGGAATTGGCAACGAGAAAGCCCTTAAAATACTAAAGAAAATTGGCAAAGATTTTAATATCCCTATTGTAACAGATATCCACACTCAAGCAGAAGCATATACAGCTGCAAAATACGTTGATGTACTTCAAATTCCTGCATTTCTATGTAGGCAAACGGACTTATTAATTGCTGCAGCTAAAACAGGTAAAGTCGTAAATGTAAAGAAAGGACAATTTATGAGCCCTGAATCAATGAAGCATGCTGTACATAAAATAAGGAATGCAGGTAATAATAATATTATTCTAACAGAACGTGGTAGCATGTTTGGATATCAAGACTTGGTTGTTGATTACAGAGGGATTCCAAGTATGCAAAAATTTGGCGCTCCGGTATGTCTGGACTGTACACATAGTTTGCAACAACCAAATCAAGAAGAAGGTATTACTGGAGGACGTCCAGACTTAATTCCCACCATTGCTAAAGCTGGAATTGCAGTTGGTGTTGATGGTTTGTTTATCGAAACTCATCCCAAACCGGAAATTGCAAAATCTGATGGAGCAAATATGCTACCATTAGATAAACTCGAATCATTATTAACGGATCTTGTTAAAATTAGAAAAGCCATCAAAAAATGAAATTAAGCTTTATTGCCTTTTTATTATTATTTACTTATAATTTAAAATCCCAAGATGGTACTTTTATTAAAGTATTTAGTGGCAACTCTTATGAAGAAGGTATTAAAACATTTCGATTGCCAAACAAAACTTATAGAATCGTTGGCAATACCGGAACTTATGGCTGGGGACAGAAGAATATTTGGCTAATAGCTTTAGACAGCATCGGTAATTTTATGTGGCATAAAACATACGGTGAGGGGGGGCTTGATTTTGCTCAAGATGCACAAATGGATTCTAAAGGAAATATCTACATTATCGGTAGCAGTACATCTCAGTCTCAAAACTCTTATCAAATGCTCCTAATAGGTATTGACACCAATGGAAATTATTTTACATATAATTATTACGGAGGTTCTAACTGGGATTTTGGCAACGGCATTCAAATAGTAGATGATAGCTTATTAATGCTCGCCGGTGAAACTTATAGTTATACTAATGGACAAAGTAACGCATGGCTTATTCAGACAAATACTCACGGGCAACAAATCTGGTCCTCTAATGTTGGTGGCGACAATAAAGAATCATTTAATGCAGTCAAAAAAATGTATAATGGTGATTTCATTTGCGCAGGTTTTACTAGTAGTTTTGGTAACAACTCTAGAAATCCTATGCTTTATAAGTGCAATGCAAATGGCGATAGTATTTGGATGAAACACTATAACGATTCTACCGATGGAGAATTTTACGATCTTATTTTCAATACCGACACAAATATTATTGCTGTAGGTTATCAAAAAGACACCACAAATTCGTATCAGGATTTATCCCTAATGAATATTGATACAAATGGCCAGTTAATATGGAAAAGAAATTCTCTATTGCATCATAACAATGCTAATTATCGTGCTATTGTAAATGAAGGAGAAAGATATATTGTTACAGGAATGAGTGAAAAATATAGCTCATGGGGGAGTAACATCTACGGTAGTAGATTAGAGAATGGAGGTTGGTGGAACTCTACTTTTATATTTGGTTCTACAAAAGAAGATTATAGTAATTCAATTGTTAGAGACACTTCCAACAATCAATTACACTATCTTGTCACAGGTACAACCCGAAGCTATGGTTTAAATTTTTCAGGGGCTATATTTATAAGAATGGATTCCAGTTTTAATGCTGATACAACGACATCTGTTTTTATTCCATCAACAATTTTCCCCAAAAAATATTCACCTGAATTAACAATAAAAATATTTCCAAACCCAACATCAGATTTTGCTAATATTTTATTACCAAATAATAATTCTAAAAATCCTTATCATCTATTTGTTTATAATTCAATTGGCCAACTTATTTTTGAAATAACATTAAAAAAGGGGCAAAAACAAGTTAAATTAGATGTTAAAAACTGGCCTAAATCAAATTATTATATTAGATTAGATAACCATACAATAAAATATAGTTCTGTTTTTATTAGAAAATAATCTCATTTATCTAATTAGTTGTCAATTAATTATTATCAACACAAAAAATGATAAATATCATATTTATTTAGAATGAGTATAAATTAGGCGTAATTAAGTGATGAATTACTGAAATATCGATTTTTAATATATATTTGTGCTTCATAATCACAGGGAATAAATATAATAGGTTATATGTCAGCAATTTTTGTTTTAATAATAGTTAGTCTTATAGTTGCTATAGGTTTTCTTATCGCATTTTTATGGGCAGTAAAAGACAATCAATACGAAGACAGCTATACCCCTTCTGTCAGAATTTTATTTGACGATGCAAAACCGGAAACAGTTACAAAATCTGCTGCTATTAATAATAAGGGAGAAATTACAAGTAATAAAGAAGGAACTACAAGTGATAATTAATTAAATATTTAAACTAAATTTTATTTTTATGGAACAACAAACTTTTTACTATGACAACAAAATTGTAAGGATGTTTGGAGGGGCAACCATTCTTTGGGGTATTGTTGGAGTATTAGTTGGATTGACCATTGCAACGCAATTGGCTTTTCCGGATGCTAATTTCAGCTTACCATGGCTAACGTTTGGTCGTTTACGCCCTTTACATACCAATGCAATTATATTTGCTTTCGTAGGTAATGGTATTTTCACCGCTGCATACTATAGCATGCAACGTCTATTAAAAACAAGAATGTATAGCGACCTCTTAGGGCGTTTTCATTTTTGGGGCTGGCAATTAATTATTGTTGCCGCTGCAATTACTCTTCCTTTAGGCTTTTCTGAAGCAAAGGAATATGCAGAATTAGAATGGCCTATTGACATTGCTGTTGTAATTGTTTGGATAGCATTTGGATGGAATATGTTAGGTACAATTGCTATTAGAAGAACACGCCACATCTATGTTGCAATTTGGTTCTTTATTTCAACTTTCATTACTATTGCGGTATTATATTTAGTTAATAATCTTTCTCTACCTGTTTCTCTATGGAAATCTTACTCCGTATATGCAGGTGTTCAAGACGGTTTAGTTCAATGGTGGTATGGTCATAATGCTGTTGCATTCTTTCTTACTACTCCTATGTTAGGTTTGATGTATTATTTCTTACCTAAAGCGGCAAACCGTCCTGTTTATTCTTATAAATTATCTATCATTCACTTCTGGGCACTGATATTCTTATATATATGGGCAGGACCTCACCATTTACTTTACCAAGCTCTTCCAGGTTGGGCACAAAGTATGGGAGTTGTTTTCTCAGTTATGTTGTTAATGCCTTCGTGGGGTGGTATGGTAAACGGATTGCTTACACTTCGTGGTGCTTGGGATAGAGTTCGTGATAGTGCAGTATTAAAATTCTTTGTTGTTGGTGTTACTGCTTATGGTATGTCAACATTTGAAGGTCCGTTGCTTTCAATAAAATCTGTAAACGCCATTAGTCACTTTACTGACTGGACCATTGCTCACGTTCACATTGGTGGAATGGGATGGAATGGATTTATGATATTCGGTATGATTTACTGGTTGTGGCCTCGTATCTTTGATACAAAACTAAAATCAGAAAAATTAGCAAATGCTCACTTTTGGATTGGTACTTTAGGAATTATTTTCTATGCTGTTCCTTTATACTGGGCAGCTATTACTCAAGCTTTAATGTGGAAAGAATTTACTCCCGAAGGATTCTTAGCTTATCCTAACTTTATGGAAACTGTAACTCAAATTCTTCCAATGTATTACTTACGTATCGTTGGTGGTTCTTTATACATAATTGGTTTCTTGATGTTTATATATAATATTATTGCAACAGCACGTTCTGGTAAATTAATTGCAAATGAAGAAGCTTCTGCTCCTGCATTAGAGAAAATGTCTAAAAAACGCCAAGCTGGAGAAACTCCTCACCGTTGGGTTGAGAGAAGATGGGTGCCTTTTACTATTTGGGCTTTTATAGCTATCATTATTGGATCTATAATAGAAATCGTTCCTATGCTTATGGTAAAATCTAATGTGCCTACTATTTCCAGTGTTACTCCATATACTCCACTTGAATTAGCAGGTAGAGATATATATGTTCGTGAGGGTTGTTATACTTGTCACTCTCAGCAAATTCGTCCTTTCCGTTCTGAAACAGAACGTTATGGAGAATACTCAAAAGCTGGCGAGTTTGTATACGACCATCCATATCAGTGGGGGTCTCGGAGAATGGGACCAGATTTGGCTCGTGAAGGTGTTAAAGGTGGAAAAATATACAAATCAAATGCTTGGCATTATAACCATATGTTACGTCCTCAAGACGTAAATCCTGAATCAGTTATGCCTCCTTATCCTTGGCTAATATCTGATGATTTGGATATGGATATTATACCGGCAAAGATTAGAGCTATGCAATCTTTAGGCGTTCCTTATCCTGATGGTTACGACCAAAAAGCTATTAATGAAGCATCTATTCAAGCAAAAGCTTTGGCTGCTGATTTAGCTAATAATAATATCAAGGTTGAATATAATAAAGAGATTATAGCAATGATTGCTTATCTTCAAAGACTTGGAGTAGATATTACTAAAGGTAAAACTGCTAGTAGATAAATTAACTTAGGGAGGCTTTCATTAGTCTCCCTTCTTAAAAATTTTTACAAATGAAATTAGCAATACATTATTTAAATAAAGTTGGATTTGCAGGAGACACACAGTCAATTGTATCTTTGGTTTTCTTTCTTTTATTTACATTTATACTCTTCATTATTATTAAAGGAAACAAAAAAGAGTACGAATCATTTGGTAATTTACCATTAGATGATGCTAATTCAGATAATTTTAATTCACAAGAAAAAACACAATAATTATGGCAACTGAAGAAAAATATGATCAGGAAACTATCAACAGTAAACTGATGATAGACCATGACTATGATGGAATTAAAGAACTTGATAATCCACCACCACCATGGTTAATGTTAATTTTTTACGGAACAATAATTTGGTCTGTATTCTATCTTTTCTACTATCATGTATTCGATGGACCTACACAAGAGGATGAGTATAATACAGAGATGGCAGAAGCAAAGGCAAATATGCCTAAAAACGTTTTTGATGAAAACAATATTGTTTTATTATCTGACGCTGCAAGTTTAGCAGAAGGAGAAAAGTTATTTGCTTCAAAAGCATGTGATGCTTGTCATGGAGCAACTAATATTGGCCCTAATTTAACAGATGAATATTGGATTCATGGTAACAAAGTAGGTGAAGTATTTAAAGTGATTAAATATGGTGTAGCCGAAAAAGGTATGACTCCTTTTAAAGGTCAAATGACCGATAAACAAATACAACAAGTAACAAGCTATATTCTTGTTAAAATGAAAGGTGCAGCCACTGCTAACACTAAAGGTCCTCAAGGAGATAAATACGAATAAATATAATAATTGAAAACCAATATTATTATCGAACCTAAAATCAGCTTTCTTCTTGAGGGCTGATTTTGTATTTTTTTTACAATGGAAAATAAGAATCTAGAAGAAATAAAGAGACAAAGAGAACATGTAGCTCATGATCCTAATTATAGTGATATCTCATATAGAGATAGAATATCAACAGTTACTACCGATGGTAAAAGAAATTATATAAAACCGCGCATCCCGAAGGGTAAATTCACGTTTTGGAGAAATATAGTAGGAGTAATCATTTTATTTTTGTTTATTGCTTTTCCATTGATAAAAATTAATGGCGATCCCATAATGTTAATAAATTTGATTGACCGTAAATTTATAATTTTTGGTATTATTTTCTGGCCTCAAGACACATTTATTTTACTCTTAATGATGTTATCATTTTTGGTATTCATTATTTTATTTACGGTTACCTATGGTCGTATCTTTTGTGGATGGCTTTGTCCACAAACTATTTTCCTCGAAATTGTTTTCCGTAGAATAGAATTCTGGTTTGAAGGAAGCCCTGCTAAACAAAGGAAACTAGACAACCAAAAATGGAATGTAGAAAAAATTCTTAAACGAGGCTCTAAATGGGTTGTTTTCTACATTCTATCGTTTATTTTTGTCAATGTAATACTATGGTATTTTATGTCATTCGACAAATGGCTTAGATATGCAGGCGAAATGGACAAGCATATTGCAGGTATAATTGTAATCTTTGTTTTCACAAGTGTTTTCTTTGGAATTTATACATGGTTTAGAGAGCAAATTTGTCTTATCGTTTGTCCTTATGGTCGTATGCAAGGAGTACTTATTGACCCTTCAACTATTGTTGTTTCCTACGACTATTTACGCGGTGAACCACGTGGACACCAAAAGAAAGGAAGCACAAAAGAAACTACAGGTCTGGGAGATTGTATCGACTGTCATGCTTGTGTTGATGTTTGCCCAACAGGTATTGATATTAGAAATGGTACTCAGTTAGAATGTGTTAATTGTACTGCTTGTATTGATGCATGTGATAATGTAATGAAAAATGTTGATAAACCTAAGGGTTTGATTAGATACGCTTCTGAAAAAGAAATATCTACCGGCCAAAAAGTGGGAATATCTCCTAGAATTATTGCCTATTCTATTGTATTAATTGGATTATTAACTTTCTTTATAGCTATGCTATTTACTCGTACAGATGTTGAAGCTGTTATACTTAGAACACCCGGTGTACTATACCAAGAAGCTGGCCCTGATAGTATTTCAAATTTATATAACATTAAAGCTGTTAATAAAACCAGAGAAGAAAAAACTATTAGTGTTGCTATTTCAGAAATACCTGGTGATGTTAAGATAATAGGTGGAGATATTGTTATTCCACCTAAAGGCAAAAAAGAATCCGTTTTATTTGTTAAAATAGCCAAAAAGGATATCAAAAAGTCTCACTTTAAATATAAACTAGATATAATTATTGATGGAGAAGCTGCTGATAAAAGTAAAGTAACTTTTATTGCACCCAATAAATAATTAATAGTTGTTAAAATATTGTTAAATTTGTGCCGAATTTATAATATCTTATTTTGAAGATAAATTCGGCACTTTTACTAAATACATAAGTTTATGAAATTTTCATGGGGCCATGGAATATTGTTATTGTTGGCAGTTTTCCTTATTGGTATGATAACATTAGTTGTAATAACTTCTTCTCAAGAATTAAATCTCGTTACTGAAGATTATTACCCAAAGGGAATTAATTATCAACAACAAATAGATAAAGAAGCCCGAACTGCCAAGTTGGATAAGGTTATAGAATTTAATCAGACTGCAAATAACATTGTTCTTAAATTTCCAAATCTAGATTCTATTACCAACGTAAGTGGAAATATTCATTTATTTTATCCTAGAAGCTATCGTTTTGATAAAAAATATGAGATAAATTTAAATGATAGCCTTTACCAGATAATATCTAAGGATAGTATAATGACTGGCAGATGTATTATCAAGATAAGTTGGACCGTAGATAGCATAGATTACTATCAAGAAAAGACCTTAATGTTGAGGTAATAATAAATATTTTTCACATAATGAATATCGTTTATACTGCATTAATTTTAGGATTATTAACTGGTTTTCACTGTATTGGAATGTGTGGTCCAATAGCAATTGCACTACCATTAAATAAGAAATCTTGGGCAACAAGAGTTATCTCCGCTTTGTGGTATAATATTGGAAGAACAACCACTTATGCATTACTTGGAGTTTTATTTGGGATTTTAGGAGAGGGTTTTTCTTTTGCTGGTTTCCAAAGGTGGATATCTATTATTATGGGAACTTTTATGATAGCGTCAGTTTTATTTCCAAAGATTAATCATGTACTTTATAAAGGCACCGGTGACTCTAAACTGATGAACGGGATAAAAAAACAACTGGCAAAATATTTTCAACAAGCAAGTTATAAATCATTATTTATTACCGGTTTATTAAATGGACTTTTACCCTGTGGAATGGTTTATATGGCTTTAGCAGGAGCAATTGGTGTAGGCAGTTTATCAGGAGCAGTAATCTTTATGATAATGTTTGGTCTTGGAACAATTCCTATGATGTTTCTTCTATCAATGATAGGTAATTTTGCTACCCTAAAACTAAAAAGAGCTATCAATAAAATAATACCTTTTGTTGTTATAATTGTTGGTGTGCTTTTCATTTTGCGTGGACTAAATCTTGGTATTAAATATATTAGTCCTCCTGCAAAAAAGTTAGAACTACGCAAAGATATGAAAATGAAAAATAATGCTGATACATTAACAATGAATTCTAAAATGATGAATAAGAATACAATATAGATTGCTAATTTTTATTCTATTATTCATATAATCAATCATTTCTTAATTTACCTTTGCATTCATTGATGTAATAATGAATTGTCAATAATTATATGCACAAACCAATATGAGAAAGAAAGAACGGTTCGAAAAGTTTATAAAATATTTTTCTGCAAATCAGCCAATAGCAGAAACAGAATTAAATTTCAAAAACACCTACCAACTTGCTGTTGCCGTAATACTATCTGCTCAGTGTACAGATAAACGTGTAAATATAATTACCCCTCCATTTTTCAAAGTTTTTCCGGAACCTAAACACCTTGCTGATGCCTCTGTTGAAGAAGTATTTGAATTTGTTAAGACCTGTTCTTATCCAAACAATAAAGCAAAAAATTTGGTAGGAATGGCAAAAACACTTCTGGCAGAATTTGATGGTATTTTCCCGGAAGATATTAACGAACTTCAAAAATTACCAGGAGTAGGACGAAAAACTGCTAACGTTATAGCTTCCGTGGCTTTTAACAAACCAGCTATGGCTGTTGACACTCATGTTTTTAGAGTCTCCGAAAGAATTGGTTTGACAACAAATGCAAAAAATCCTCTCGACTCCGAAAAACAATTAGTAAAATATTTTCCTGATGAGATAATTCCTACAGCACATCATTGGTTGATATTACATGGACGGTATATTTGTCTGGCTAGAAAGCCAAAATGCGAAAAATGTCCAATTACTGAAATCTGTAGATATTATAATAAAAAAAAGAATTAGAAATTTAAGAAAATCTCCATTTAAAAATAGTAATCTATGTAAAATAAAATACCTATGAAATATTTAATCACATTTATTGTATCAGGATTGTTTATGGTATCTATTCCAATGCAAACAAACAGTAATTATATTAAAGAAATAAAAAACTGGCAAACAAATTTGAATGCTGAATTTGCAAATCCCAAAGAAAGCCCTCTCACTGATGAAGATAGAGCAAATTTTACCGGTTTAGATTTTTATCCAATAGATTCTTCCTATAGAGTAAAAGCTAAGTTTAAATTAGACTTACAAAAGCGTAAATTTGGAATGAAAACAACCACTAGCCGATTGCCGGTATATGTTAAATATGGAATTGCAAGTTTTAAATTGCACAATCAACAATTCAATATAAATGTTTACCAAAATGTTGAATTATCTAAAAGAGAGGAATATAAAGATTATCTTTTTATTCTTTTTACTGATAAAACAAGTGGTGTTACATCTTATGCAGGAGGCAGATATATTGATACACGGATTCCAAAAAAAGGTGAAGATTTTATTATCGATTTCAATAAAGCATACAATCCATATTGTGCATACAATCATAAGTATTCTTGTCCTATTCCTCCTGAGGAAGACTATTTTGATATAGAAATTAAAGCCGGAGTTAAAAAGTGGCATTAACCCGCATTATTCATACAAAAGCAAAGCAAATTATATGAAAAACAATGAATAGCGAGGTACAATGCGGGAAAAACCATCCCGAAACAAATTCGCGACAGGCTAATTTAAAAAAACTCAAATTTGAGTATTTAAATTCAATAAAAAATAAAAGCCTAAATTTGTAATATTATACATAAATAAATGATACATAAATAAATGCAGAAATTTAAAACCACAATCCTAGTTATTTTTATAATATTCTATGGTATTATTTGCTCCTTTCTAGCATATTTTCACATTACTGTAGATCAAGGACACCCTAGTATTAATGTAGCTACACTAGAAAATCAAGAGAGAATTGAAATTGCCAAAGACTATTATCATTTTAATAATAATTGGCTTCGTAAAAACAAATGGGGACTATGGGAAATGTATCTTGAAGGAAACGGATATGAACGAGGTCTAGCTCATGGTAAGCTAACGAAAGAATTAATAGAATTTCAGGAACAAGTTTTCGTTGATAAGATAAATCAGCTGATACCATCACCATCTTACATTCGTCTGCTACGCAATATTATTGCTTGGTTTAATCGTGATATAGAGACCTATATTCCCCAAGAATATAAAGATGAGATTTATGGAATTTCCAAATCGTGTAATTCACGATTCAATTATATAGGCCCCGCATACCGTCGTATTCTCAATTATCACGGAGCCCACGATATTGGTCATGCCCTTCAAAATTTAGCATTAGTAGGATGCACTTCTTTTGCAGTAAATCAGAATGATAGTAATAATGATTTAGTTTTAGGAAGGAATTTTGATTTTTATGTTAGTGATGATTTCGCTAAAAATGTAATAGTTGCACATATTAATCCTTCTACCGGTTATTCATTCACTTATATCACATGGGCAAGTTTTATTGGTGTAGCTTCGGGGATAAACGAAAAAGGACTTACTGTAACAATAAATGCTGCAAAATCAGTATATCCTACCGAATCTGCCATGCCAATTTCACTTCTTGCCAGAGAAATACTTCAATATGCAAGCAATATAGATGAAGCTATTGCTATTGCTCACAAAAGGAAATTATTTGTATCGGAATCAATTCATATTGGTTCAGCAAAAGATAATACCTCTGCAATTATCGAAAAAACACCAGACACATTAGATGTCTTTAAAAATAACAAAACATATTTAGTATGTACAAACCACTTTCAAGGACAATTGCTAGGGAATACTAAACTAAACAAGGAAGATATGGCTGAATCGCCTTCCGTTTATCGTCAAAAACGCTGCGAGGAATTAATAAAAAACAGACCTAAGCCAAGCATTATTCAAATTGCAGAAATCCTTAGAGACCGCAAAGGCATTAATAATAAAATTATTGGAAATGGAAATGAGAAAGCAATGAATCAGCTTATCTCTCACCATAGTATAATATTCAATCCGGCAAAACAATTATTGTGGATAAGTACCCATCCATATCAATTAGGGGAATATTTAGCCTATTCTAATTTAGATTTTAAACCCTATGAAAGTATAAAAAATTATAGTTTGGAAATTGACAGCTTAATAATTCCTGCGGACTCCTTTCTTTACAGTCAAGAATATAAGAACTATAAAGTTTTTAAAGAAAATAAGTCTAAATTACAAACGACTCTTTTTAAAGGAATAAACATTGATAAATTTGATAAATTTGCAAATGAAATAATTAATAATAACCCCAATTATTATTATGGCTATATGATTATTGGTGATTATTATTATGAACATGAGAATATGGAAAAGGCTAAAGAATTCTATAAGAAAAGTTTAAAATTAGAAATAGAACATAGGAGTTCGATAATTAAGATGAAGAAAAGAATTCAAGAAATTACAAATGCAAACAAAGGCTAAAATACCAGAAATAGAACTCAAATCGAGGGAAGAAATTCGTTCTTACCAAAATGAGCAACTTATTGATTTATTGAAATATGTAAGCAAACACAGTAAATTTTATCAGGAACTATTTAATAATCATAATATTGATATAGAAAAAATACGTAGTATTGATGATTTACAGAAAATACCCGTAACCACTAAAAATGATTTACAAAAACAAGGAGAAGATTTTCTATGTGTAACGAAAGATAAAATAATTGATTATGTAACAACTTCCGGAACTTTAGGTGATCCTGTAAGTTTTCCTATGAGTTCTAAAGATTTAGATAGACTAACATATAATGAGTATATTTCTTTTGCCTGTGCCCATACCGATGCCAATGATATTTACCAAATGATGCTAACACTCGATAAAAGATTTATGGCAGGCATGGCCTATTATCTTGGATTAAAAGAACATGGAGCCGGGATAATTCGTAATGGACCAGGTAGTGCAAAGCTACAGTTTGATAGCATAAAACGTTTTAAACCAACAGCATTAGTCACTGTCCCATCATTTATTCCTAAGTTAATTGAATATGCCGAAAATAATAATATCGACCTTAATAGCACTAGTGTCAAAAAGGCTGTTTGCATTGGAGAACCAATTAGAAATGTAGACTTTAGCCTAAATACTTTGGGTAAGAAGATAAAAGAGAAATGGGATATTAAACTGTATTCCACCTATGCTTCCACAGAAATGGGAACAGCATTTACAGAATGTGAAATGGGCAAAGGAGGACACCATCACCCCGAATTATTAATTGTTGAATTCCTTGATGAGAATAATAATCCTGTAGCTCCAAATGAAGCCGGAGAAGTTACAATCACAACCTTGGGAGTAGAAGCTATGCCCCTATTGCGATTCAAAACAGGCGATATATGCTATCATTATGATGAGAAATGTGAATGCGGAAGAAACACCCTACGCCTCGGCCCTGTAATTGGAAGACGTCAGCAGATGCTTAAATTTAAAGGCACCTCTCTTTATCCTCCAGCTATTTACGATGTACTAAACGAAATTGATGAAGTAGAAAACTATATTGTGGAAGTTACAACAGGAGAGCTGGGGACCGATGATATAAAAGTTATAGTAGGAAGTAAAACAAATTCTGATAATTTTATAAAAAAACTTAAGGAATCATTTAAAGTAAAACTACGAGTAACTCCTCAAATAGAAATTGGTAACCCTAAAGAAATTCACCAACAACTTTTCGCAAATGAAAGTCGTAAGCCTATGATTTTTAGAGATTTGAGATAAGTGATAATCTTCTAAGTTATAAAGATAAACATAGATAGATTTTAAAATAAAATAGGTTTTTCATCAAATCAAATATCAAATCAATCCCACTTTTTCCATATCTTTGCCTTATAAAGTATAACGAAAATGATTCCAAAACAAACTGTACAGGAAATACTTGATGCCGCTCGTGTTGAAGAGGTAGTAGGAGAGTTTGTTCACCTTAAAAAGCGAGGTGTCAACCAAATTGGATTATGTCCTTTCCACAATGAGAAAACTCCTTCCTTTACAGTTTCACCAGCGAAAGGAATTTTTAAATGCTTTGGTTGTGGCGAAGCTGGTTCTTCAGTAGATTTTATAATGAAGCATGAGCATTATACTTTTCCCCAAGCATTGAAATGGTTGGCTCAAAAATATAATATTGAGGTGGAGGAAGAAGAACAAACTCCAGAACAAATTCTTGCCGAAAACGAACGCGAAGGTTTATTTGCCGTTACCCAATTTGCAGCCAAATTTTTTGAAGACACTCTTCATAATACTGAAAAAGGAAAAGCTATCGGCAAGAGCTATTTCAACGAAAGAGGTTTTGCTGAACATATTATTTCAAAATTTCAACTTGGCTACTCTCCCGACGAATGGGACGGACTTAGTAAAGCTGCAATAACTGCCGGATACACTCAGGAATATCTTGTAAAAGCAGGCCTTGCAATAAAAAAAGACAACGGAAAAATCTATGACCGTTTTCGCAATAGAGTAATTTTCCCTATTCATAATGCCTCTGGCAGAGTAATTGGTTTTGGTGGTAGAATATTAGTTAATGATAAAAAACAAGCCAAATATGTAAACTCTCCTGAATCTATTATTTACAATAAAAGTAATGTTCTTTTTGGACTTTTTACAGGAAAAGCTGAAATAATAAAAAAAGACAACTGCCTTTTAGTAGAAGGATATACAGATGTAATTTCTCTTTTTCAATCTGGAATAGAAAACGTGGTTAGCTCTTCTGGCACCTCACTTACAATAGGACAAATAAAACTTATAAAACGATATACAAATAATATCACTATCCTCTATGATGGCGATGCTGCCGGCATAAAAGCTTCATTTAGGGGTATTGATATGATAGTTGAAGAGGGATTAAATGTTCGAGTGGTTTTATTTCCTGATGGTGAAGATCCTGATTCATATGCCAGAACACATAGTGCTGATGAATTAAAAAGTTTTTTAGAGAATAATTCTCAAGATTTTATTCATTTTAAAGCTGATTTACTTAGTAATGAAGCAGGAAATGACCCGGTAAAAAAAGCTGGAGTTGTAAGAGAAATTGTTCAAACTATCGCCTTAGTAACAGAGCAACTTAATAGAGTATATTTAATTAGAGAGACATCCGAACTCCTTGATATAAAAGAAGATATCCTCACAAACGAGGTTGCTAAAGCACGAAGAAAGAAGTACTACAAAGACAATAAGGAAGAATATATTCCTACTCCTGCCGTAACTCCGGCTGAAACACAGATTATTACAGCTAATGAAGGTGATATCTCTCAGGAAAAAGAAATAATTCGGCTATTGCTAAATTATGCTAATCTTGATTTTAATCCCTTTGATGCTAAAATTCTAGAAAAGAAAATCAAAGAAAACTCTCAAGAAGAGGGTAATAAAGAAAATAATGAAGACGAAATTATAAAAGTTGGTGTTTTTATTCTTGATGAATTAATTTATGATGATATTAAATTTGATGATACTGTTCTACAAAAAATATACAAAGAATATGTACAAGCTTTTCATGAAGAGACATTACTCTCTGAGAAATTCTTTATTAATCATCCCGATGAACAAATACGCCAAACAGCAGTAGATTTATTAACCCAGCAATATTCTTTAAGTCCGCTTTGGATAAAGGACCATCATATCTCTACAACTACCGAAACAGATAACGAAGTGATAGCAAGAGCTTGTATTAGTGGAGTTTATTCACTAAAATCAAGAAAACTAAAGAAAGCAAAACAGGAGCTTCTTGAGAAAACAAAGGAAATCACTGATAAAAATGAACTTGCCAATAACCTACTGGAATGCAAAGAGATAGACAAATTATTAAACGAACTAAATTCAAAACTTGGAAGAATAGTTTATGAATAAATTACATCTCTTAATAATACTCTTTTTTGCTATAACAAATTCACAATCCGGTATAAAGAATTTCTAATTACATTTGCAGCCCAAAATTAATCACAATTATTTATGACATCAGCTAAAGATATAGAGATAATGTCACCAGTAGGCTCTTATGAGATGCTTATGGGAGCAATACAAGGTGGAGCAAATTCTGTTTACTTCGGGATAGAGAATTTGAATATGCGTTCAAAATCCTCAAAGAATTTTACTATAAAAGACTTGCAGAAGATAGTAGAAATTGCCAGTGAACATAATGTAAAAACATATATTACACTAAATACTGTTATCTATGATAAGGAGTTAGAAAAGATGCGTGAGATAGTAGATGCAGCAAAGAAATATGGTGTTACTGCAATTATTGCATCTGATGTAGCAGTAATACAATATGCTTATTCTAAAGGTGTTGAGGTGCATATTTCCACGCAAAGTAATGTTACCAATATTGAGGCTGTTAAATTTTATGCTCATTTTGCTGATGTAATGGTAACTGCCCGTGAGCTAAATCTTACACAAGTAAAGGAAATAACAGAAACTATAGAAAGAGAACAAATTAAAGGTCCAAGTGGCAGATTAGTAGAGATAGAGATTTTCGCACATGGTGCTTTGTGCATGGCAGTATCAGGAAAATGTTATATGAGCCTCGATACACTAAATTCATCTGCAAATAGAGGCGCTTGTTTGCAACCTTGCCGTAGAAAATATGATGTAAAAGACAAAGAAAGTGACATAAAATTCGAAATTGATCAAGAATATATTATGTCGCCGGAAGATTTAAAAACAGTAGATTTTGTTGATAAAATGCTTTACGCAGGAGTGAGAGTCTTAAAAATTGAAGGCAGAGGTAGAAATCCTGAATATGTTAAAATAGTTACCCAAGTATATCGTGAAGCCGTAAATGCATATTTTGCCGGAGAATTTACTAAAGAAAATATTGCAAAATGGAATGCTAGACTGGCAAGTGTTTACAATAGAGGTTTTTGGGACGGTTATTATTTAGGAAGAAAAACCGGTGAATGGACAAAAGTTTATGGTTCACAAGCAACACAGAAAAAAGTTTATATCGGTAAAATTACTAACTATTTTGGAAAACTTGGTGTTGCCGAAATTCAATTAGAAGCTCATAATTTAAAAGTTGGAGACAAATACTATATCCAAGGTGAAACTACAGGAGTATTAGAAGGTGAAGTTAAGGAAATGCGTTTAGACTTAGAACCTGTTCAAGAAGTTAAAAAAGGTGATTTATTCTCAATTAAAACAGATGAATTGGTTCGACGCAACGACAAACTTTATAGAATTGATATTGTTGAAGAGATGATTTTGTAAGACAAAGTAAATTTAATAATACTTTTTAATAAGTAGAAAAATATAGCTTGTTGTCTCTATTTCAACTCTACAAAAATAGGACAATGGTCAGACTGATAAGTATCAGCTTGAATAAATGCATTTGATATTTTATCTTCAATATTATCACTAACCATATGATAATCTATACGCCAGCCCTTATTATTAGCCCTTGCATTAGCACGATAAGACCACCAACTATAGTTATGTGGTTCTTTATTGACATATCTAAATGAATCTATAAACCCATGAGCAAGAAAATTACTCATCCATTCTCTTTCCTCAGGCAAAAAGCCGGAACTTTTTGCATTACGAACAGGGTCGTGAATATCAATAGCCTGATGACAAATATTATAATCTCCACTTAATACTAGCTGTAGCCTTTCTTTACGCAATTCTAAAATATAATTCCGGTAATCCTCAAGCCATAGCATTTTAAACTCTTGGCGTACATCTCCAGACGAGCCGGAAGGATGATAAACACTGACAACACTCAAAGGACCAAAATCAGCTCTGATAAATCTACCTTCGTTATCATATTTCTCAATCCCCATTCCTTTTACGACTTTATCAGGCTCAATTTTACTAAGAATAGCAACACCGCTATAACCTTTCTTTTTAGCAGAAAACGAATATGTTTGATATCCCAGAACGGCGAAATCCATAACCGGAATTTGATTATCCTGAGCTTTTGTCTCTTGAATGCAAACTACATCAGCGTTACTATTTTCCAGCCATTCTAAAAATCCCTTTTTTACTGCGGCTCTAATTCCATTAACATTATATGAAGCTATTAACATGAGTAATATTATTATTAGTATTTTCGTTAAAATTTATATAACGCAAATTTACAATCTTTAATCGTACCACATGGCAAAGATCATAATGTATATTTTATTTTCATTTTTATCTGTAACTATCCTTGCGCAAGATATTGATTCAAACGACTATATTGATGATTTTGTGAAAGATACAACTTCTACTCTACATATTGGTTTTTCAATAGGTGGTTTTTCGCAAACAATGCTTTACAACGCAAACAAACAAAATAATGACAGCATAAGCCCTAGCCCCGGCAATCCAAATATTGGCATTACAATTGGTCTATTAGTAGAAAAAGATTTAACACAAAAATTGTGGTTTAAAACTGGTTTAAATATCAATATCTCTAAAATTAATATTAACTATAAATATAAAGGCATAAACAATAACTATAATTTCAATTACCCTTCCATTGAAGTTCCAATATGGTTGCAGTATGCCTTTAAAACAAAGCAAAGAGGATGGTCGTGGGGTGCCGGAATAAAGCCTAGTCTGGACATAAGTCATGCCGTTGACTTTAACAACAGATTATTTGAAATAAAGAAAACAAATTTGTTAATTGGAACAGGACCAACAAAACGTTGGCAACTAAATTCCGGACATTGGGTAAATCTTTCATTTGCATTCGACATTGGCTTGCTAAATGTTTTTAAAAATGTGGATAATATATACAACAACTCAATAGCCACAGGACGACCATGGCATTTTCAGGTGCTTCTATCCATAGATTAATCCCGGTCATCCCGCATTATTCATACAAAATCAAAGCTAATTGTATGAATAAGCAATAAATAGCGAGGTGCAATGAGGGAAAACCTTCCCGAAACAAATTCAGAACAAGATGATTTAATAAAAATTAAATTTGAGTATTTGAAAAATATCCAAATTTATTAGTTTTACTTATTACTTAATCGTCAGGATTATTTGTGAATAATCCAGGTTAAATTCAAATTTACATAAAAAAAGTTCGGAAAAAGCTGTGTTTCGCTTTATCCGAACTCTAATAATATAAAAATTAGTTTATAAAAATCTTTTCACCTAATAATTTACCATTGCTTTTTCGAACGGCGTTCTTTAGAAGATTCTTTTCTTTTTCCCTTATTATAGCTTCCTCCTTTAGAATTTCCTCTAGACCTATCATTACGCCTTCCACCTCTAGGAGCTTGTCCCCTATGAGCTTCTTTCTTCTGTGGTTTTGGGCTGTCAGATACTTCAACCGTTACTATTTCATCGTGGAACGCCATTCCATTCACATTCTCCAACACCTTATCAACATGTTTTGCATCAACTTCGAAGAATGAAAACTTCTTAAGTATTTCTATTTCTCCAATATCCACACTCAAGCCAGGTGTAGCCCTATTAACTAGACCTATTATAGCACCAGGGTTTGCACTACTCCTTGAGCCAATATTAATATGTAATCTTTTAAATTTAGAATTTGAAGTGCGAGCATCTCTATCCGATCTTCTTCCTCTTTCTTTTCTTTCATCCCTATCACGTCCTTTTGATTCTGAACTAGAGGCATTTAAATCTTTAGAACCTTTGTAATAATCAAGGAAACGATTAAACTCTATTGAAATAAAACGCTTAATAATTTCTTCCTTGCTCATATGCTCAAGTTGAGTATAAATTCTATCCATGAAACTATCGATATCAGTATTGGTAACATCAACATTTTCCATAGTAGAAACCAAATTAAGCAATTGCACTTCACATATCTCTCGTCCATTAGGTACTAACTTCTTATTAAAACTCTTACCTATCAGCTTTTCAATTTCTCTAATCTTCCTATTTTCTCTGTTATGAGTAATAGAAATACTAATACCATTTTTTCCTGCTCTTCCTGTTCTGCCCGATCTATGTACATACACCTCCGGGTCATCAGGAAGGCTATAGTTAATCACATGTGTTAAGTCATTGACATCTAAACCACGAGCAGCAACATCTGTAGCTACTAATATTTGAAGATTTCCAACTCTAAACCTGTTCATTACATGCTCACGCTGTGCTTGTGATAAATCTCCATGCAAAGCATCTGCATTATAATTATCCTTTATTAATTTATCAGCAACATCTTTAGCCTCACGACGTGTCCTACAAAATACAATGGCGTAGATATTAGGATTTAAATCAGCCAGGCGTTTAAGCACAGCATATTTATCACGTGCATTTACTTGATAATAGTGATGCTTAACATTATCAGCACCTATATTTGCTTTTGCTACTGCTATTTGCTGAGGATTTTTCATATAGTTTTTACTAATACGAATAATCTCTTTTGGGATAGTAGCAGAAAATAATAATGTTTGTCTTGATTCAGGAGTAGTACTTAATATACCATCAAGTTCATCTTTGAAACCCATATTAAGCATTTCATCAGCTTCGTCTAACACTAACCACTTTATCTCATTAAGTTTTAATTTTTTTCTCTTAATCAAATCTAACAATCTACCAGGCGTTCCAACCACAATATGAACACTAGCCTTAAGGGCTTTCAGCTGTGGCTCAATACTTGCACCACCATATACAGGTATAATTTTCAGTGCAGGAATTTTAGAAGCATAATGCTGTAAGTCCTTAGAGATTTGAATAGCAAGCTCACGAGTGGGAGCTATAATTATTGCCTGTACACTTTTGTTAGCAACATCGATTTGTTCGATGATTGGTAAGCCAAAGGCTGCAGTTTTACCCGTTCCTGTTTGCGCATTTGCAATTAAATCGTCGCGCGACGATAGGATAAATGGAATACATTCTTCCTGAATAGGAGTTGTATTCTGGAAGCCTAATTCTGTAACGGCATCCACAATTTCTGGTTTTAAACCAGTTTCTTTAAATGATATCATATAATATTTTGAGAATAATATCGAGTTTGAGTAACCTAAGTTATTAATTTATAATATTTAACCCAATATTTAATTAGGCGGCAAAAGTACACTTATAAATCTATACTTTGATATTTATTTTTTAAATATATAAAGTTTTAACCCACGTTATTCATACAAAAGCAAAGTGAATTGTATGAATAAGTAATAAATAGCGGGGTGCAACACAAGAAAAACCTTACAAAATAAGCTCGGGACAAGTTAATTTAGAAAAACTCAATTTAAAGTATTTTTCAAATATCTAAATTTATCAACCTCAATTAAATATAAGCTTTTCTTACAGTTTTACTTAATCGTCAGGATTATTTGTGAATAATCAGGATTAAATGCTAAATCATTGAAATATAATAATATGTCACCAAACTTCAATACCTTACATCTACGTAAAACTAATTTTATGATTAATACTGAATAATGCGAAAATTAAAGCAGTTTTCGCTATACAATCTATTATAAAATAACAAACAGCTTCTTATTCATCTTTAACATTGCGGAGTGTAAAAGAAAAAGTAGTGCCAATGCCGAGGCTGCTTCTTACATTAATAATTTGTTTATGGGCTTCGATAATGTGCTTCACTATTGCCAAACCAAGGCCTGTACCTCCTTGGTCTCTGGACCTAGCCTTGTCAACCCGGTAGAACCTATCAAATAAAAATGGTATATTTTCAACAGCTATACCAATACCATTATCACTAATTTCTACAAGAATATTTTCATCCATATCGTAGAAACTAATTTTAATATATGAATCTAGTTTATCGTCACTATATTTTATTGCGTTATCTACAAGATTGATAAGTACTTGTCGAATCTGTTCTTTATCAGCAAAAACAAAAATAGGAGGCTGATTGATTCCTTTTGCTAAGTGCAAAGTAATATTCTTTTTGTTAGCTTTCACTTCCAGAAAGTCTACCACTTCAATGGTCAGTTCCACAATATTGAACTTAAAAGGCTGAATAGCAACAATACCAGATTCAAGAAAGGAGATTGTCTCTAAATCTTTCACCATACTTATCATCCTATCAACACTCTTATTAGCTTTCTTAAGGTATTTTTTATTTATCTTTTCATCATACAAACCACCCTCCAAAAGAGTGAGCAAATATCCTTGAATATTAAAAATAGGTGTCTTTAATTCATGTGATACATTTCCAACAAAATTACGTCGATATTCTTCCAATGTCTTCAAACTTTGAATTTCATCTTTCTGCATTTTAGCCCATTCTATCACTTCGCTATTTACATTCTCAAGCAAGTCATTTTTGGCCTTTAACTCTTCTTCATTAATATTCTTCCCTCGTTTTAACCGATGAATATTCTTATAAATAAGTTTTACTTTTCTGTAAATAAACGAATCAATAGTTTTGTAAATAATAAAATATGATACTGATATTACTATCAATAAACCTATTATAATAGAAAGAAATCCTATTTGCAAATGAAAAAAATAAAAGAGAGACAATACGCTTGTATTTACAAATACTACAGCAAGAGTAGTAATCAATGCCAGACGTTTGGGGTTAGACTTAGATTTCATTTTTTAAGGTAAATTTATAACCGACGCCCTTTATTGTTATAATCTGATTTATATTCAACTTCTCACGAATTTTTCGGATATGAACATCAATAGTTCTATCACCAACAACCACATCTGTCCCCCAAACTTTATTAAGAATTTCCTCTCTAGTAAACACTTTCTCGGGTTTAGAAGTCAGCAATTTAAGTAGCTTAAACTCCTTACGTGGAAGAACTTTCTCCTCGCCATCCTTTATCACCAAATAGCGTTCAGTATCGATACTTAAATTTCCAAATTTAGTAATAACATTTGCTTCCTGTTTTTCTGTTGAAAAATGCAATCTTCTAAGCAAAGCCTTTATTCTACTTATAAGCACTTTTGGCTTGATAGGTTTAGTCACATAATCGTCGGCACCAACTTCAAAACCTGCAATCTGGCTGTAGTCTTCAGATCTTGCGGTAAGAAATATCTTTATGCTATCATTTAATACAGATATCTTATTCATCTCTTTACAAGCTGTAATACCATCCATATTTGGCATCATTACATCAAGAATTATTAAATGAGGAACTATCTTCTTTGCCATTTCTACTGCCTGAATGCCATCCTCAGCAGTATATACTTCAAACCCCTCTTTTTTAAGATTATAACTCAAAAAATCTAAAATGTCCGGCTCATCATCAGCTAGTAATATCTTGTAATTAGAATTTCTGTTTTTACCCATTGCCTGCGTATTATGCTATATTAAAATGCAAATCTAAAACTTTGTACAATACAATTTGTTTTTATTCAACAATTAAACCAAAATTTAATTTAATAATCGAATATTCTAAAAAAACAACAAAATTGAATAATATTTAATAATACTATAATTTATTGTGTTACTGCTATATAAACGACAGTAAACGAATGCTAAACGCAAGCAATTGTTTATTAACCGAGTCCTGATTATCTACCAATATACTTTTGCATCGTCAATTCATCCAAAATGTGGTGAATAAATATAAAATCAATTATTAATTTTTAAATATTTATATTATGAAAAGTTTACGCAACTCTGTTAATTTAATCGGACGCCTAGGACAAGATCCTGAAATTACAACTTTCGAAAGTGGAAATAAAAAAGCTATGTTTACACTAGCAACAACAGATACCTATAAAAATAAAGCTGGTGAAAAAGTAGAAGACACTCAATGGCATCGTATTGTAGCCTTTGGTCCTCAAGCAGATATAATTGATAAATATCTTAAAAAAGGTAAAGAAATATTTCTTGAAGGAAAACTTACTTACAACAAATGGGAAACTAAAAATGGTGAAAAAAGAATGACTACAGAAATCGTTTTAAATGATTTTCTTTTTATTGGTAAGAAAGACAACTAAGATTTTATTGCCATTGTAAAAAGCCGTAAAGATTGTTTTTAAACTCTTTACGGCTTTTTTATTAAAAAATCATATTATTAATAAATGGAATCCAAAATAAAAACCTATTTTTGTAAATCAAATTTAAAACAATTTATTATGAGAAATTTATTACTTATCCTTATTACAATTACATTTTTAAGTTTTCAGCTTAGTGCACAGAAAATATCTTTTGTTTCAGGAAATCCAAAAGCTTTAAAAGGTATTAGTTCATTAGATGTAGAGTTTGTTTACGCTGACAATCTGCACATTGGAAAGATGACAGAAGCTGATTATATTGCAAAGCACAAAAAAGAAGCAAATGCAAAAGAAGCTGGTGCAGGCGATAAATGGGAAAAATCATATTATGCTGACAGAGAAGAACATTTTGCTCCAAAGTTTATTGAACTTTTTAATAAAGTACTTGAAAAGAAGTATGGAATGGATGCCCGCGAAAACAATTCAGAAGCAAAATTTCGTATGATAGTTACAACAACTTTTATTGAGCCAGGCTTTAATATTGGTATTCAAAGTCGTCCGGCATTTATAAATTTAGAAATTTCTTTTGTTAATATAGAATCTGGAGAAGAAGTTGCAAAATATAAAATACAAAAATCACCTGGTACAGCATATTACGATTTAGGTGTAAGAGTTGGAGAAGCCTATGCTAAAGCTGCTAAATATTTTGCTAAGTTTCTTATAAAGAAAAAAGCATTCTAATATCTTTTATTATAACAAAATCTAAAAAAGCCCTTTATAAAGGGCTTTTTTTATATCTTTTAATTTTTGAACTATAATCCTGTATATCCAATATTTATCCGACATATAAACGACAGCAAACGAATGCTAAACGCAAGCAATTGTTTATTAACCGAGTCCTGAATCCCTGCCAATATACTTTTGCATCGTCAATTCATCCAAAATGTGGTGAATAAATGTAAAATCAATTTTTTAATCTTTAAATACTTATATTATGAAAAGTTTACGCAACTCAGTTAATTTAATCGGACGCCTAGGACAAGATCCTGAAATTACTACTTTCGAAAGTGGAAATAAAAAAGCTATGTTTACACTGGCAACTACAGATACCTATAAAAATAAAGCTGGTGAAAAAGTAGAAGATACTCAATGGCATCGTATTGTAGCCTTTGGTCCTCAAGCAGATATAATTGATAAATATCTTAAAAAAGGTAAAGAAATATTTCTTGAAGGAAAACTTACTTACAACAAATGGGAAACTAAAAATGGTGAAAAAAGAATGACTACTGAAATAGTTTTAAATGATTTTCTTTTTATTGGTAAGAAAGACAGCTAAAATTTTATTTCATAGTAATAAGCCGTAAGGAACAGATAGCTTCTTTGCGGCTTATTTTTTTTACTAAATGTCTAGTCCTGAAATAGGTTTACACTAGCAAGTTTAAAAATAAAAAGACTATAGTTATTTTTGAATTATCATCAGGAAAGATAATCAGGAAACCCAGTAAATATTTTGCAGACAAAGAAAAGCATTTTATTATCCAAGAGCTATTAACTGCAAAAAGAACCAAGAGAGATATTTTGTAAAAAATATTACAAAACAAATCTATTCCTTCACAAACTTCCGACTAAAACTCAAACCGGTATTAGTTTGCCCTTTAATAAGATAAACTCCACTTGATATATCACTAATATCTAGTTTTAATTGCGAAGAGTTAATACGTTTAGAAATAACTTCTTTACCTTGAATATCAAAAATAGCAATGTCTTTAATTGATTGCATTGGATTAATTAATGTTATTGTTACTTCATCTATTACAGGATTAGGATAGATACTTATTCCGACCTGAACTTTTATATCTGTATGTTTTATAAATGTTGCTAAGCCCTCTGAATTTACTTTTAGTATAAAATATCTCCAATCATCATTTACAAAAGAAGTTTTTCGATACGAACCAACAACAAGACATCCGCCATCAGACGTTGTAGTTACTTTACTTACAACGTATTGAGCATTAAGTTTCCCAAAATGTTTTATCCATTCTGGTTGTAATGATTTATTAAATTTTCCTACTCCTATTTTTGATGGTGAATTTATATAATGATAATTATATTCCCATGAACAAAACACATCGTGTCCATTATATGACACTCCTTCAAAAGCCGGATAGCTAATGGTATCAGGAGTATTAATTTCATAGAAATTTAGTGTATTTCCTTGATAATCTATTGTTTTAAAAATAATATTCCTCCTATTATCATAGCCAGGCTGTCCCCAAGTCATTATTCTATAACCAATCATAAATATACTATCAGCACCTATTATTTCTGCAGAGCTATAGAATGAAAAAAAGGTATCCATAACACTAATTTGATTCACTTTAATCAAATCCCTATTAATTACATTCAAATAATTGTTTACAGCACAACAATAGTATTTATCAACAGAAGGCACATCGAATATATAAGGGATATCATTATTATAGTTCATATTGGTTTTTATAGTATCTCCTTGCAATGTAAATTTAACCAAAAAACTGCCCATAAACCAACCAGTCACACTAGATTTTACACCAGATACAATAATATTATTAAATTCATCTTTAATAACTTTACTTATTCTATATCGATTAGAATCAACAAACTGGTAAGATTTTTTCTGAATAAAATTAAAGTTTAAATCATACTTATAAAAATCAATGAAACTTATTTGATTTTGTTCATTATAATATCCATTAATTAGAAGAATAGTGTCTCCATTAAAATAAAACCTCGGATAACAATAATTTGATGAATCTGTATTGTTAATCATAGTATTGACAATATTTCCACTATCGTCCATTTTATATAAAATAAAATTATATTGCCTATTTTCGGCAATAGCAACATTATTTGACACATAGCCTACAAAATAATAATTACCGTTATATTCTTCAACATCATTTATATCGGAATACATATTTGCTAAATCATGCTTGAAATAGTTTGTTTGAGCAAAAGCCATAAACCTTAACATTAACCCAAGGGTCAACAATAAAATCTCAATTAATATTTTCGTTTTCATAATAATTTTCAGATAATTAAAAAAATGGAACTACCTTCTAAAAAGGCAGTTCCATAATAGTTATTAAATTTGATGTGGTAATCCATAAATAACATTAATTCTATGTCTTTTAACACTAAAATCTCCATCATCTACATAAGTAATATTAACCAATTGAATAGCATAACCATTTGGTTTATATAATTGTGCAACAATTAGTGCTTGGTTTAAAAAATAATTCATTTCGGTTGGATCTAAATAGGGTTCTGAAGAATTTGTGGTATTATTCCAATGATAGTGTTGGTGATTATTTTCATTCCATATTCTACTTTGCCACTGATTATTATATAATACATCATCATATTCAATACTCAAATATATTTGTCCATTAAAAGTATAATTACTTAAATGATAAATACTCTCCAATGTATTATTAGCTTGGAATGTTAGTGCAGAAGACGCATCATAGCCAATCAAAGTGCTATTAATTTTACCTAATTCTTGGCCCCAATACCAAGAATCATTATTTGTTGCGGTAAACGGATTCTCTGTTGGTTCAAAACCTACATCTAATATAAAATTCACTCTTAGATGTAAATCATCACCATTAATAGGTGAAAACCCAATTAATAAACCTTGCAGCTGTACTTCTTCTCCGCAGTTTAAAGTATTAACTATAGATTCAAAGTTGGTCTCAATCTGATTATAGACATCTGCTAATGCTTCTGAGGATATTTCTTCATCTTCATTTATTGGAATAATATACATAAATGAATCTCTCTCATATTCAGGAAAAGATTCAGATAATTCAACAAAGTCCATATTACCAACAGTTTGGATTAATTCATTAGCCTCTGCTTCACCATAATAAACAATTTCCTTTGTAGATGATTCTCCCTTAACATATTCTTTAAATCTTGAAATCTTTTCACTAAGGATTTTATCTTTTGAAGGGTCGCCAATAACTAATTTGTCGGCAATAAAGCTTACATTTTCGGATTTATTGTTTCCTTTTTGCACTTCAGCTTCTTCTTTTTTACACGATTGACTTACAAATACTATGGTTGCAAGCATTATTACTATTGTATATATACTATGTTTCATTTATATACTATGTTTCATTGTTGTAATATTTTTGTTATTTCTAATTTTTTTTGTAGTCCCTTTTAACTTTCTTGCCATTCAAAATTTCTATAAAAGATTATTGAATGACTTTTCCTGCCCTGAAAGAGTATACTCTATAAATTTATATTTACAACGAACAATTGATAAATCGTGATGGCAATCAATCTGTTTTTGCCATAAAATTTTAATTCTAAAATAGTATAAAAACCAGATAATTTCAACATCTAGCAGTTTAAGAAACCAGCCTAAATAACTGTGCCCCCCCACTTACGTAATTGAAGATAAATTAGTTAAATTAATTTTTCTTGATGCTGGTTCATTATCTTGATTTTCTTGATGCTAAAGTAAGTATTTTTTATTTTTAATACGTACAAAAGCGATCTTTTTTGTAAAAAATATTACAAAACAAATCTATTCCTTCACAAACTTCCGACTAAAACTCAAACCGGTATTAGTTTGCCCTTTAATAAGAT
>Ga0256842_1000560_pt1 | contig 32793 bp, 37 predicted proteins | sample 4559240metaG_FD_185973 | JGI IMG/M metagenome (GOLD analysis project Ga0256842, IMG submission 185973) | Hydrothermal vent microbial communities from Guaymas Basin, Mexico - 4559-240 | ecosystem: Environmental > Aquatic > Marine > Hydrothermal vents | place: Mexico: Guaymas Basin | collected...
TGACTTAGGTTTTAGTTATCATGAGAATTTACTTTTACTTGCAGAAATAATAGGTGAATTAGATGAAAAACCAAGAGATAATTTCTTGCCATCATTAGAGTCTCAACGTAAACAAGCTTATATCAGAATGCATGGTCCTACTTATTTTGAAGATTTAGAAAACAATATCGAGGATTAATCATGAGTTATGATAGAGAAGATTTTTCAAGTAGAGAATATATTATTCCATATAATAACTTCAAAATTAATTTCTATGAAAAGCATGGACTATTAAATAGAGTATGCAAGGGCTCTGGTACTGATGCAGATTATGGTAAATGTCCATACTGTGGAGGTACTGGAGTACTTTGTCATACATTTTGGCTTGGGGATAAACCAGTAAACGAACATGTATGTGGCAATTGTTATGTACAACAAACAAAAGGAGATAATGTGATTTATAAAATCGCAATAGATGCCGATAGCTTAATATATAAGTCACTTTATCGACATCAAGACATATGGGAAAGCAATAAAAATCAAGCATTAGAAAATTCATATGCGGAATTCTGTGGTGAAATTGCTAAGATTAAAGGAGCTGTATTTAACGGTCCACATACATATCAATATAAGGATGAAGTTAAAGCAATAATTGCCTTAAGTCCATCTAAAAGTTTTAGGCATGATATATACCCAGAGTATAAAGCAAATAGATTAGGTAAACCAACTGTAGTGCAGGGGATAAAAGAACTTAAGGATATAGTTAGACTTAGATTAAAACCTGTAGTATATGAAAAACCGAAAATAGAAGCTGATGATTTAGTTATATATTTGGCTATAAACAAAGGATATATGGTTGCTGCTATAGATAAAGACGTTCTTAATGCATGTCCTACATCTGCTTATAATTATAACAAGTTTACATGGCAAGATGGAAGAACAAATGCAGAAATAGAAAAATGGTACTTAATGCAGACATTAATGGGTGACAAAGATGACAATATTAAGGGAGTTGCTGGAATAGGTGAAAAAGGAGCATTTAACATAGTTCATGGGCTACAACCAGAACAACGAAATGTAACATTAAGCTTTGAGCAATTAAATTATATTTGTACTTTTGATGAAATAGTGAAATGGTTTGATAGCGAATATGATGCTATATTGAATCATATGTTAGTAAGAATGGACCAATTTGATGGAAAAGAAATAAAACTGTGGCAAAGACCTAAGGAGTTGTGATATGTCAAAAAAAGTTAAAGTAGGTGATTATGTTCACTGTGTTTTAGATGAAGAGGATTCATATGCTCATAGATTTAACGAATATAAAGGATTAGTATCTGATATATCTTCTTTTAGATATATTCATGTTGACTCTAAATACTTTTTTCAAGGAAATTTATCTAACTTTAAATATAGAATCAAAAGAACTAAAAGGTTTGGACCATGGATATATTCGAAGTCGAAGTAAATGAAGATGAGTATATTGCAATAAAGGAACATGAAACTGAACGTTCAGATGAACTTGATATATTAATGTTTGGACTTGAACCATTTTTTGAACCAATAGTTACTGTATTAGATGAAAAATAAATAAAGGATTGCTTATGGCAGAAGATAAAATAGAAAGAAGAGAATACGAACATAAAGGTATTCCTGTGCTTATTGTTGGAGATACTGGTACTGGAAAAAGTACTATGTTTGGAAAGGATGATGCATGTGGAATTAAAGGTTTACCTGCAGATAGAACTATAATAATAAATACAGAAGACCAAGTAATGCCTTTTGCTAATGAGGGCGATTTTAAAGTCGTTCATATAACTAGCAGTAAAGGTGTTTTGTCTATACTAGATAGACTTGCTGGTCCAGAAGGAGATAAATATGATTATGTGATTATGGATTCAATAAGTGCAACACTTGAATTAGTTGAAACTTACACTAACTTTGCATTTACTAACTTTGATGTATGGGCTAATTATAATGAGATAACTAAATCTATAATGAAAAAGATAAAGGCTTTAAAGCAACAAGTTTTTATAACTGGTCATCCAGAACAGAAGAATGAGAACTTTGGTGAAATAAAGTCATATGCTAAAATTAAAGGTAGAGAACTGAAGTATGGATATATAGAAAAGCAATTTATTATTGTGATGTATACTCGTCCTGTGTATGATGATATGACTGGTGAAGTTACAGATATCAATCTAGTATATAAAGGAAATAAGTTCAACACTGCAAAATCCCCTACTGGTATGTTTGCCAATACAGTAAAGAATGACGCAGGTCATATTGTAAAAGCTATAAGGAAGTTCTATGGAACTAGCAACAAAAAAGAAGCTATTAATACAGCAACTAAGTAACTATTACAATGGGGACTCGGCAAAAGTACAACAATTAGCTAATGAATGCAAAGCTCTTGGATTTCCATTAGGAGACGAAAAGAACATTGATTCAATAGCAGAGAAACCTGAAGCTTTTTTTAGCCTAATGACTTTCTCTGACTTTGGTATATTAGCTAAGATAGGTGAGTCACTAAAGACTTTAACTAAATAAGAAATGTCAACAACAAAAGGATTTAAATGACAAAAGCAGAATCGTTTGAGTACCTAAAAGGTATTAAAGCACAAATCGTAAATTTAGCAAGTGATAGTGGCGAACTAAAACTAGCTGATATAACTCCAATTTTAGATGGAGCAATTGGTACATTCGAACCAAAACAAGGTGGTGGTGTATCTAAAAATCCTCCACAAATTATTGATGGAGTAACTTTCCATTATTGTAGATTCTTCCAAGATTATATGCCTGAAGATGAAATGGTAATGAGTGGTGGTAAATCAAAAGGTGCTAGTATTTATGCTAGTAAATATAATTATGAACTTGGAAAGCAAGTACAATCTAAGAAAGAAGAAGCACTTAAATTTCTAACTAGTGGCAATCCAGAAGACATGACTAAGGGTATTGAAGCTAATGCTGAAGCTCTTAGAATTGAAGCTAGTAGAGAAAAAGTTGAGACCTACAAATCAGATGCATTTGAGGAATTCAAGGCTGGACTTATAGCAAAAGAAGAAGAAAAAAGACAAAAAGCTGAAGAAGCTAAATCAAATGAAAATGGAGAAAATATATAATGAGTTTTGTATTTAAAAAAGATGAAGCAGCAATTGCTGCAGCAACGGCAGGTGGAAGCTTAGATACTGGAGTTCATTCAGTTACAATTACAGGAGCTTATCTTGTGCAAGATGCTTCAGATAACTATAGAATGGATCTAGAATTAGAATCAAATACTGGTGCTAAAGCTAGTATTTATGGTTTGTGTGTTCAAGAAAAATGGAATACAGGTAAAGACAACTTTGATTATCCTAGATTTCAAGAGCTTGTAGCAGTTACAAACCCTGCTTTTACTGGCGCTGTTGTAGACGGGAAAAGAAAAAATTTTGAAGGCAAAGAAAATGATGCTAAAATTTTGACTGAACTTGTTGGAAAATCATTTATGGTTGCAATTCAAATTGAGCTTGATTACTATAATGGAAAAGAAAAGATACTAAGAAAATTAAATAGAAGTTTCTTTGCAGATGGTACAACTACGGCTGAAAAAGCTGCTGGAGCTCCTGCATTAACTAGTGAGAAATTAAAAACAACTTTAAAAGATTATTCAAACAAGAGACATCAAGCATTTTTAGCTGGTGGTTCACCAACTGCAGGTGTTGCTAGTGCCGCTGACACAACTGCTCAAGATGATGACATAGAGCTTTAGTATGGAGGAAGATTTTTTAGAAGTTGAACAACAAATTGACCTGAACGAAAAACTAGAAGTAGAAAGAACTCATGCAAAACTTGGATTGGCTATGAAGAATCTTTTAGTAAATCCTGATTTTAACTTAGTCTTCAGTGATACTTTTATAGATAATTGGTCTTTGTCTCAGATACATAATCTTCATTCATATGATATTAATAAAAAACAAAAATATATGGAAAATGCTATGGCACGTTCTATATTTTCTCAATTCATAGATGAAGTTATTGCTGATGGTAATAGAGCTGCAGAAGCAATTAGGGTTATGCAGACTGATTTAGATGAATTAAATAAACCTAAAGACAATGAACAATCAGAATAATCCAAAGATAATATCTGTATATGGAAAGAAGCCTCGTGCAAGTAAGACTAGTAAGAGAGCTTCTATTCTGGGATTAGAATTGTTTTATCAATGTTCAAAAGGTGCGACTGGTGGTGGTATATTAATATGGCATGACAAACCACCGTATCAATTAATCAAAGGTATATGGGATTTTGGTCTAGATAATCATATTACAGCTAATGATTGGGTTAGAGATAATATAGATGAAATACGAAAAAGACTAGCTGATACAAAAGGCTATATCTTTTTTGAACACGATATGGTTAAGAGGATGAATGAAAATACTTAAGAAATTGCTAGACTTTAATACTGATAGAGAACTTGATAAACAAAAGTTTGACATAGAAGTTGCAAGTCTGAATATAATAGAAGAACTTCTTGAAGCACATGGAGTTCATGATAACAAAAAGAGAACATACTCTAAAAATGTATATGAATCACTTGTATTTGAAGTTGATATGGCTATTCAATCTAATGATAAAAATAGATATATCAAACCAACAGTTTACGATATACTTGATGCATTTGGCGACATTATGGTCTATGCCTTTGGTGAACCACTTAAACTTGGGTATAATCCTATAAAAGTTTTGTCAGAGGTAGCAAAAGAAATATCTACTAGAGTTGGAACTATAATTAATGGAAAATTTGTTAAAGATAAAAGTGAAAAAGCTAGGAGTTTATGGTATATTGCTGATTTTTCCTCTACCAAAATTTAAAAGGAGAATTGTTGGTTAACAAAGGAATGCAAACTAGAGCTGATGTGGTAATAAGAAGAACATATGCACGACCATTAGATGAAGATGAAACAAAGTTTGAAACTTGGGAAGATATATGTAGACGAGTAAGATTACATCAAGAATGGCTATGGGTTAGAGCACTAGAACGAGAGCTTAATTTTGTAGAAGAAAATGAGCTTGCTGAATTAGAAACAATGATGTTAGCTAGAGAAGTGTCGGTAAGTGGAAGAACTCTATGGCTAGGAAATACTAAGATTGCAAAAACTAGAGAGGCATCTCAATTTAATTGTAGTTTTACTGAAGTTGAAACTGTATATGATGTTGTCGATGTTCTCTGGTTGCTTATGCAGGGATGTGGCGTTGGATTTAAACCAATAGTTGGTTCACTTAATGGATTTTTTAAACCTATAGAAAATATAGAAGTAATAAGAACAAAGAGAACTACTAAAGGTGGTATTGAGCATAATGTCGAAACATATAACAAAGAAACAAAACATTGGACAATCAAAGTTGGAGACTCAGCTGAAGCATGGTCTAAATCAATCGGAAAATTACTTGCAGGGAAAAACGATGTTGATACCCTTACTTTCGACTTCTCAGAGTTACGACCAGCTGGTGAGAGGCTTAAAGGGTATGGCTGGATAAGTTCTGGCGATGAAGCAATATCTATTGCATTTGTAGCTATAGCTAAGATACTTAATAGAAAAGCTGGTGAATTATTAACTAGGATTGATATATTAGACTTAGTAAATTGGTTAGGAACTATACTTTCAAGTAGACGAAGTGCTCAGATAGCATTATTCGAATATGGAAAACCTGAATGGGAAGAATTTAGTATAGCTAAAAGAGAGTATTGGGTAAACAATCCGCAGAGAGTACAATCTAATAATAGCATAGTATTTTATGATAAACCAAGTAGAGATGAGCTTAAACATATTTTTCAGTTAATGGAAGATAGTGGAGGTTCTGAACCTGGTTTTGTTAATGGTGAAACTGCACTTGCAAGAGCTCCTTGGTTTAAAGGTAGCAATCCATGTTGTGAGATATTACTTGGAAATAAAGCTTTCTGTAACTTAATTGAAATAGATATTGCCAAGTTTAGAGGTAATACTGTCCATATGAATAGAGTCATAGAACTTGCTTCTAGAGCTAATTATAGACAGACATTAGTTAATCTAAAAGATGGTATACTACAAGAAGCTTGGCATTTAAATAATGAATTTTTAAGACTCATGGGTGTAGGACTTACTGGAATATGTCAAAGAGATGACTTGTCGGAATATGATATACAAAGCATGAAAAATATAGCTATACATAGTGCATATACTATGGCTGATGAACTCGGTTTTCAAAGACCAAAGAATGTGACTACGGTAAAGCCATCTGGAACATTATCAAAAGTAATGAGCACTACAGAAGGTGTTCATAAACCACTAGGTAGATATATATTCAATAATATAAACTTTGGTAAGAATGACCCTATACTTCCAAGATTAAAGGAAGCTGGTTACGAAGTCAGGGATAATCCAAACATGCCAGATGAAGGAACTATAGTTAAATTTCCAGTAGAATGGAATCAAGTAAAATTTGACAAAGCAATAAGAACTGATGGTGAAGTTGTTGAAGTTAATAATGATACTGCTGTATCTCAGCTTGAAAGATATAAGAAATATAATGTGTATTGGTGTCAGCAAAATGTAAGTAATACAATAAGTTATAGTCCAGATGAAGTTCCAGATATTATAGATTGGCTTCTTGACAATTGGGAACATTACGTTGGAGTATCTTTTCTTTACAGAATGGACCCAAGTAAGACTGCTATGGATTTAGGATATTTGTACTTACCACAAGAAGTTACAACTAAAACATTATATGAAGAATATATTAGTCAGCTTAAAGATGTTAATTTTAACAACATAGAGGATTCATTAGACAATGAAATGGAGACTCAAGAATGTGCAGGTGGCTCATGTCCAGTGAAATAACTGATGCATGTAGCTTTCTGGAATATTTAAGAGCTTATCAACTAGAAGATATACTAGGTAAATATAAAATATTTTAGTATGTTTCATGGAGTCTACAATATAGTAGGCTCTGTAAAATATATATAAAAAGGAATAATATGAAAATAACTGAAGCAATGATTGATAAATTTTATGAAGTATCTATAGATATAGAATTTGGAAATTGGTCAGATGCCGCAAATATTTGTGTTGATAATGGATTTGATGTCTTCACCTTATTAGATATAAAAGACCATGTTGCCGAAGAAGGTCAAATACAAATGTCTTATAGAGACTTAGCCATTATATCAGTATATGCAGAAAGGCTAAGATATGAAAAAAAAAGTTCTGGAAAATAAAAGGTATTTTGCTTCATGTATTTTTTGTAAAACTAAGTATGATAGTCATGTAGATATAGAGCCATGTTGTACGTCAATAGTAGTTAATGACAGAAAAAATCTTAGAAGTATATATAAGACGATAATAGAATAATAATAAAACAAAAGGAAAATAAATGGGTAATGAGTTTTTATCAGGACTAGGAATTGGTCTTGCCTTTTTTCCAGCTACAGTTTTCTGGGGATTAGGATTAATGAAGTTGATAGAACTGCTCGAAAGGAAACAAAAATGATGAGTAATATTAAAGTTTTAATTGAAGAATTAGAGCGACATAAAAACAAAGTATTAGTTGGAACTGTAGGTTCACTTGATAATACTTTTAATGGTACAATTTATATAAATACTTCAAATGGTAAAGTAGAATTTCATATTCAACTTCCAGATGATTTAAAAATAATAAAAAGGAAAGAAAATGAATAAAATAGAAACTGCTCATAGTTTAGAAGAAGCTAATGATTTAGAATTATTAGGATACAAATTGTTCAGCACTGAAATAATTAGAAGATACTCAAAGAATGAACATTCATTTAGTACTGAAGCAACAATGGATTTAATCGTTTATATAATGGTTAAAAAAGATAGTTTTTTAAATAAGATATTTTAGTTATCTGACTGCTGGCTATGGAGCATCCCATAGTTAGCCTTGAAATAATAAATACAAAAGGAGGTTCATGGACTTAGTCGTGACAAAAGAACAAGAACCCGAGTTGCTTGCTATTCAAGCAAAAGCCAAGGTCGATGACGATAGATTTCAAGGCGGATTAAAGTTCGCACATCTTGTCATTGACGGCTCAAAAGTTAATGCTGCATATGCTGAAGCATTTAATGTAGATGCTGAAGTTGCAAAGAAAGTATCATCTCAATTTCATAGAAGTAAATGGGTACAGAATCTTGTTTTATTTTTAACTCCAGATGATGGAACTATTAATCAGGCTGAATGTAGAGTTGTTATACGTAAACTTATGGCTATAGTAAATAGTGAACGAACTACACCTAGAGAGAAGACTGAAGCTGCAAAAGCTCTTCAGCCATATATTAAGCAGGAAAAGCAAAGAGCTGAGACTGAACTTAATCTTACTATAGGTGAATTAAATGTTGGTGAAACTGCTTCAACTAATCTAAGTAAACAAATAGCATTGCTTCATGATGCAGGAAAAATGGTAAATAGTAATGGGGAGGTTATAGATGTCGACGTTATCTATTAGGAAAAAAGTTGAACATTTCATAAGACCTAGCTATACTGAGGGATATAGACCACGCAAAGAGTCAATAGAATTCTTTTCATGGATTAACATACATATACCTCAAGAACAAAACTCTACTCCTAGAATGCACTATCAAATGATAGATGAAATGTATTCTAAAGAGCAAAACGTTCAAGCTATGGTTCATCGTGGTGGTGCTAAATCGACTGTAATGACAAACTATACTCCATTGTATGTTGCTGTAAGAGGGAACTTACCTAATTTTGGTGAAGTTCATAACTTAGTTATCTTTTCAGCAACTATAGACCAAGCAAAAGAACAATTACGTGGAATACGTGACTTGTGGGATAACAGTGAAATATTACAGGAGTTCTTAAAGTTAGCAAAAGACAAGCAAGGAAGAGTAATTGCCGACAAGGTAGACTATATAGCTTGGGAGAATCAAGACGGACACGTTATACACATTCAAGCAAAAGGTGCTGGGCAGTCAATGCGTGGTACTAAAAAGAATGGTAAACGTCCACAGCTTTTAATTTTTGATGATATTCTAGTTGATGAAATATTAACTAGTGAAAATGAAAGGAAAAAGCTTAAAACTTGGTATTACTCAACTGTAGCCAACTCTGTAGATGTTACTCACTATAAAAAGATGGTAGTTGGAACTCCAATGACAGATGATGACTTATTAATGGAAATGTTAAGAAGTAAAACTTATAAGTCAGTGAAGTTTCCAGTTGCAGATAAGTTTCCAGTTCCTGAGGAAGATATTGTCTCTTCATGGAAAGACAGATTTACACCTAGTGCTATAATTCAGCAATTTACTGAAGCTAAAGAAATGGGTGCTGAAGCTGACTTTTATCGAGAGATGATGCTTGAAGTAGTTAACGATGATATGCGTATTTTTGAAGAATCATTCTTTAAGTATTACTATTATGCTGAGAAAAAACCAGACTTTAATAAGATGAATTTCTTTACAAGTATGGACTTGGCTATTAGTAAGAAACAAAGTGGTGATTATACAACTATTATAACTATAGGTGTAGACAAAAATAAGCATTGGTGGATAGTTAAGTGTGACGTTGGTAGGTTTAATCCTACTGAGGTAATAAATAAACTATTCAATCATGTAGCAAAATTCAAGCCTCTTGAAACTAGAGCTGAGAAAGCAGCATTACAACAAGTATTAGACCATTTCATTCAACAGAAGATGATGGCAACTAATACGTATTTCAATTATGATGGATTGGTAAATAACTCTGTAAATTCAAAAGAGTTTAGGATTAACTCACTTCAACCAAAGATGAAGATGGGACACATTCACTTTCCACTAGATGTAGACTTAGGTTCAATAGCTGAGCTTGAGTATGAAATGAAAGGATACATTAAAACTGGACCGACAACAGCTCATGATGATGCAGTGGACTGTTTGGCTAACTTTTTAGACCCTGACTTTGTATATAGTTCAATGTCAGAAGTAGGTACTGAAGTTGGTCATGGTCAAGATAATATGTCCGACCTCTTTGAAGAGGGATATAATGATGATTATTGTTAAAGGAGAAACATGACGTATTCAACATTTGAGGGATTAATTCTCTCCAAAACAATAAATAGAACAACTCTACCAGCTGATGGTAGCATGGTTCATAGACTTCAAACGGCATTAGAACATGTAGGTCAAGAAACATTACCTATAGTTTTACAGTTTGATGTCGAACCAATAACTGGAACATGGAGGTACGTAGTTGATAAAGTTCTTAATACTGAGACATTTCTTAGAAAACCAATTGCTTCGGTTGTTTCTACTGATGAGGTGGACATGGACGAAGAGCTATTAAGTGCTGTAGCATTATACATAATGGCAGGACTCGAAAGAACTGTAGCTGGTACACATATGTCACTATATAAAAAAGAAATAGACTTATATAATAATAGACAAATAGCTAATGAGCTTCATGATGAGACTCAAGATGCTACTGCTATAGGACAATTTGGAACAAATACAGAAGAAGCTATTTACGGCTTTAAAATCTAATGGCTTATAATAATGATGGTGATTTTATCGAAATATTATCGTCTACTACTTTAACTGCTGGTGTTGATTTTCCATTTGACAGAGATTTGACTATAACAATGTATGGTGGAGGTGGTGGTGGAGCAGGAGCAATAATATTGCATCACTCTACACACAATACTCCAATAAGCATAATGATAGGACGTGGTGGTTCTGCTGGTCAAAGACGTAGTTTTATTATAGACAAGAATGAATTATATGATGGAATAACTATTACAATATCAATTGGAAATGGAGGAGCAGGCTCAGACAATGTTGGAACATATTGGGACGGCTCTAGTCATACTTTTGATTGGTATAAACCATTTTATAGTTACGGCAGTGATGGAACTGATAGTACTATAGTTCTATCTACAGGCAAGATATATACAGCGCAGGGTGGAAGCGGTGGCGGATTTAGTTCAGCTGGTGAATATTATTCTGACCCAAGAGATGGAACAAAAGGAGAAGATTCAACTCCTCCATCTGCAAATAATCCAATTACTGGTGAAGTCTTTCATCTGACTGGTAAAGGAGGGGATGGAGGAATCCATGCATATCAAGTTGGAAGTAAATTTGATGCTATAACTGTAGACGGTCAACCTGGAAAGGTAGGTTCTGGACTTGGTTCTGGTGGTGGCGGAGGAGGTTCATCAGATAGATTATTAAGGGAAAAGGTTTGGGATGATGCCGCTCAAGACTATGATTATTTATATAGTGATGCTGGTTCAGGCATTGGAGGAAGAGGTGCTTCTGGCGCTGCTTTTATAAGCTGGGGTGATGTACGGTTATCATATGATGAAGTTAATCCTCTAGTTATGCCACCAAACTTCTTTAGTACAATAAATATTGCTGATGCTTTCCGTGAAACAATAATAGGAAATATTCTTGGTTTTACTTCCGCATACAATAAAGCAAAAATAGATATCATAGATGGATTAGAAAAATCTTTAGCTCCAGACCCAATAGTTGTTGTTGATGGAATAGACTGTTATAGAAATATAGATAGTGTAGATTATTTATTAAATTCTAGTGTAGAAGATGATGCTACTGCATATCTTAAGTTATTAGGATACACAACTTCACAAATAGCTGAAATTAAAGTATCATATAGCGACCCTACAATAGAACGAGTTAGTTTTTTGATAGAGCCTAACTTTCAATACAATTTACAAGATATTGAATTTATCTGTGACTTTATACGTGGACAATTTAGTGCATATAATATTACAAGATTTACAATAGAGCATGAGTCAAATGCTTACATGTCTTGGAGCGTATTCAACTCGGCTAATGCAACATTCCTTAAGTCTATGGCTTCTGGTGATGATGTTTTTGATGGAATAAAAAATTGGATACCGTTTACTGATGATACCTACAAGTATTCTCCTTCATCTATATATGGTGACGCAAGTAGTATTCAATTTTATGATTCTTCTAATAATTTAATTGTTTTTCCAGAACAATATTTATATAAGTCTGTGCTTGGATTAATGATATGCGGACTGGATACATTCTGTACTTCTATATCTAATGTGAATATATCAAGCAGAGATGATGGTAATGGATTAAGGATATTAAAGTATTTAGAAACTTTTGATATAACATGGGATAATAGTTTTGAATTAATAAATCTTTCAAATATTCAATCTCATGACGGAACTAATGATACTGCTCCACCTGTACTTGAGGAAATATACAAGAATACTGCAGGTCAATATAAGAAAACATATGCTAATTTAATATGGTCAATAAGAGATATAGCTTTATATAATGAAGAAAATGGATTTATTCATGCTTCAAAACCAAGTGCACTATATCATTCTGGAACAAGATTTTTTATAAAAGACAAGATGATTAGTGCTGAATCTTCAGATGTATTCTATACACTTGGTGCAACATATTATTTGAAGGTTTATAAGAAGAGTATAAATTATTGGAAGAGAGTTACACTTACTTTTTTTTCATCATTGTTGCAATTTGTTGGAATGGTCATTGGTGCTAATTTAACTCCTATAATTAATGTAGCATTGGGAATATCTGTAAGCCTTGTTCAGACACTTATAACATCTGAGTTATCAGCTGGTCAACAAGATTATTCTGATGCCGTCAATAGCAACTACGCAGATTTAATATATGAGGAAGAAGATAGTGAAGATGAGTCGTCATATAATGTTGATTTTTTTGATAAGGAAAATGAGAAACTTAAAAATTATTATAACCCATATATTCAAATTGAAAAAGATATGTCTATAGAATACAACATAAAGGAAAACAATGGCAATAAACGTTGATACAGCTTTGACAGAGTACAACAAGACTATGGCTGATTTAATAAAAGATGGTTCACTGTATAAAACAAGTCTAGATAGATTTCTAGGAGAAATGAGTGATTTTGGATTAACTCCAGAAGAAAAAGCTAATTCTTATATACAATATATCACTCAAGCTGATGGACAACTACATGCAGTTGCTACGCAATTGGTTGAATTATCTAGAAAACTACAAGGCTTTGATGATAATATGCTTATGGAATTATCCAAGATGCAAGGAAATGTAGCTTCATTTTTTGTTAATTCAAATCCATCTGGAGCACAATCAGTTTTAGATGACCTTAAGAATATGATGCAAATCGTGTCTAAAAGGGCAGATGAAGTAACTGGTACACAACCGCAGATTCCAACATAATGGATTTTTTAAAAAAGAGTGATGGAACATATTTTAGGTATTACTTGTTATTTCCTGTAGGAAGTACATATATGCCTGATATTATATCTGAAAAATATTGCTCACAAATTGAAAGGAGTTTATAATCATAGATGATGAAATTGAAATGACTGAATCTGAAAGGCGAACAAAAGCTTTTAAGGATTTTAGACATGATTATAAAAAGGCAAAGTCTGCAAAGACTGAAATAGATGGACTTATTTCTGATTGGAATGACCTTTATTATGGTAAAGGAAATAAGAACTCAAACACTAATGGTTCTAAGATAGTTATGAAGGAAATAGCTAAACAAATTGAATGGCAGAAGCCAAACATAAGCGAACCTTTCATTGGTACTTCACACCCTATAAGAATAAGTGGAAATATACCATCTTCTCAAAAGAGAATAATACAAAAATATGCAAACAATCAGTTTACTAATGACTTTGATAGAGATACATTTATTAATCAATTAACAGATGTGATGATTAGAGAAGGAACTGTGTGGACTAGGACTTCATGGAAGTTTGAAGAGGAATTGCAAGAAGACAACTTTCCAAGCATGACTATGCAAGAGATTTTAGAGCGTTCTCAATTAGGTGAAGACCCGTCAAAGATTGAACAAAATAAATCTAAAGCTGGACAACCTGAGACATTTAATGTTATTTATGCTTCATATTCTGATTTAGATAATAAACCTTTTGTTGAGGTTTGTAGAAATGAGCATATATTTCCAGACCCTGCTGCAAGAAGTGAACAAGAATTAAGATTTGTCATTCATAGAAGATATGAAACGCTGTCTGACTTGAGAGCTTCTGGAAAATATGATGAAGAAGATTTAGATAGATTAAAGGATAAGATATCTGCTGGTGATGATACTATACTTGGTAGCGCTAGAGATAGTGACTCTCAATCGAATGGTGTTGATGCAACTTCTCAAACTCAAGATTCCGTAAGACAGAAGATAGAAATATTAGAGTATTGGGGATATTATGATTTTGATGGAGATGGAATTGCGGAGCCGATAATGGCTTCATGGAGTGCTAAGCATGATGTAGATTTAATGTTAGAAGATAATCCTATGCCTAGTAAAAAGATACCATTTCAGCGTGCAGTTTATTCTGAGCGTTCATATTCATTATGGGGAAATGCACTTGCATTCTTTTTAGGAGATAATCAAAAGGCTAAGACTGGTTTAGTTCGTGGTATTATAGATAATATGTCACTTGCAAATAATGGTCAAAAGTTAATACAACAAGGTGGACTTGATTATGTAAACTTTAAGAGACTTAGGAATAAAGAGAGACATGTATTTACAACTAAAAATCCAAAAGATATAGTTTATGAAGTAAAACACAATAGTGTATCTTCTGATGTTTTCAGTTCAATACAAATGTTTAACAATGAAACTGAACAATTATCTGGAGTAGGGGCTGGTGGTCCTGCATTGACACAGGGAAGTCTTAACAAAGACGACAACGGAGATATGCAGTTAACAATGTCTCAACAAAGAATGGCAGGAACTGTGAGAAATATAGCTAACCTTATGGGTAAAGTTGTATTTGAGTGGATAACGATGGCTGAAAATTGGCTTACTAATGAACAAGTAGAGTCTTTGTTTAGTGAAAATGAACAGGCTGATTATTACGCATTTAGAAGTTCAAAAAGAGCTGGTGTAAGTTGTAAGGTTGGAACTGAAGTAGTTAGAGGGATGAAGCTTAAGCAATTAAATATGCTTATGCAACAAGCTAAAGTACTTGGTGAGAAAACTCCTCCAGGAACAATAGAGAGTTTAACTGCTGAAATGTTTGAATTATTTGATAAGTATGATGAAGCTGAAGCTATAAGAAATTATAAGCCAGAGCCTGATCCTATGGCTCAAATGATACAAGAACTTGAGTTAAAGAAACTTAAGCTAGAATTAGCTAAGCTTGAAACTGATATTAGAAATTCTCAGACTGAAGGACAATTAAACGTTGCTAAAGCTGAAAATGAAAGAGCTGATGCTATATCTACATTAAAGTACAAAGAAGCTCAGTCTGCTGAGAAATGGGCTAAGACTGAAGGTCATGGAGTAGATAGTGCATTGAAGCCTGCTAAAGCAGTTGCTGAAATAGATTCAATTCTAAAATCTGCAAATAGCACACGAATATAATAAAATTTAAAGGGGGTCAATCATATGACATTTGAAGAAGAAATGGAGAAGTTAAAAGCTGATGCTATTGCTGAAGTTGAAGACTTAGATAACGGAGAATTAGTTGATGATAACATCAATGATGAAGATAACGGAGAAAATAATGATACAATTGAAGAAGATTCTATTGATGATTTGGGAGAAAATGATAACTCCTCTGACAATGATGAATCTGAAAATGGAAGAAACGACGATAAATCTGGAGACGACAATTCTGGAGATAATGATTCTGACAATGGTGATAATGACTTTAGTCCAATTGATGTAGATTTTGCTGGACAAAAGATAACATTAAAAAATAAAGATGAATTAAGTTCTTTTTTAAAACGTGGTGCTGAAGCTTTAACTAGACCTGAAGACACAATGAAGACTGAAAAAGCCATAATTGAACAAGGACAACTTAACCAAGATGACCTTAAACTTTTAGTTGATATTAAAAATGGAGACCTTAATGCTCTGGCTAAACTTGCTGAAAGTTCAAAGATTGACCATTTAGATATAGTTGATTCATCTGCTAGTGAGTATAAAGGAACTTTTGAACCTACATCTCCGTCTGCTGTAGAAGAAGTTGCTGCTGAAATAGTAAGAGATAAAGAACATGCTGTTAAATTTCAAGATGTTTTACATAGCTCTGGAAGTAACGATTTTGTTAATTCCCTTAGTTCTAATGCAGACCATTTACGTTCGTTTTCAATGCACGTCAAAAGTGGATTAGCTGAAAAAGCTATGCCTGAAGCAAGAACTAATTTTGCTTTATATGGTGGTAATTTTTTCGAACATTATAAGGCTTCAGCTATTAAGATAGCTCAGTCTGAGTTAGATACTCAACCAAATTTGGATAAGTCTACTAAAAATAATGAGAGAACATTAACAGAAAAGGAGAAAGAACTGCGTAAAAAAGCTAGTTCTAATTCAACTATAAATAAGAACTCTGGCTCTAATGCTAAAACTTATGATGATGTAATGGACTTATCAAATGAAGACTTTGAATCTTTAAAGAGAAACATTAAGAAGTAATATTAACCCCCTTTAGTTATGCGACCGAAATAGTCGTTAAACTAGAGGTTCTGTGACTATGTTACATTTAACAAGTGTAACTTATGCGACACATAGGTTACTAATACTTTAAAGGATTTATATGTCAGGATTAATTGGAAGAACACCAGTACAAGGCTCAGCAAGTTATTTGTCAGCTAAGGTTACAGCTGTATACGATAGAACGTTATTAGAAAGAGCTGTTGCAAATCAAATATTTGATATGTTTGGTCAGTCAAAAGTAGTTCCAGCAAATAGTAATGCTAAAAAAGCATTTGCTTATAGATATAAAAATATCTTACCTGCTACTACTCCATTGGCTGAGTATAATGGTTCAAATATAAAAGCTCCAAATAAGATAGTTAGAGAAGAAGTTGAATATGGTGTAGCTCATTATGGTGATTATATCACTTATACTGATGAATTAGATTTATATGACTTTGACACTATAGAGTCGTCTTTTCTGGATATTCTTGGTGACCAAGCGTCATTAACTATCGATACAATAACAAGAGATACTCTTAGAGCTGGTACAAATGTTGTATATGCTGATGGTGCCGTTAGTAGACTTGAAGTTGCTGACAGTAAGAAAGTTCATGTTTCTAAAGACTTTGATATTATGGCTATTAAGCTTAAAAATCAAGGTGGTAAGAAATTTAAGAAAGTTATTACTGCAAGTACAAAAGTTGGAACTGCTGCTGTTAGAAGTGCGTATGTTGGTATTGTTGACCCATCGTTAACTCCAGATTTAAGAGCTCTTCCAGGATGGCAGAATGTAGAGAATTACTCTGATTATTCTAAAGCTTATCCAAATGAGATTGGTAGAATTGGTGATTTCCGTATCATAGAATCTGACAATAACGAACCTATTGCTAACCAAGGTACTAATACAGATACAAATGTATACCTATCTTTATTCTTTGCAGAAAATGCTTATGCAACTGTAACGCTTAGAGGTAAAGGTGGTATTGTTACTAAGGTTAAACCATTAGGTTCATCTGGAGCTGAAGACCCACTAGACCAATATGGTACTATAGGTTGGAAAGCTATCCATGGTGCAGCAATCTTAAACGAAGCTTGGTTGATTAGAACTGAAGCTACAGCAACTGTTGAAGATGCTACTGCTAAACACTACTACGACTATTCTTAGTCCTTTAGTGTAACCACGTAGGGGGGATAATTCTCCTCTACTTTAATAATATAAATAAGGATATTTATGGCTACAGGCTTAAATAGCATGACAAAAAAAACACTAGACCAAATGAATCTTGCAGAATTGGAAGACATTTGTGTTTCACTTAAGATTCAAATGGACAGTGAAGATAAAGAATCTACTTTAGTCTCAAAGATTAAAGCTACTGGTAAATATAAAACTACAAATGAAAAGCCTGGTGCTTCTGTGCAAGTTAAAGATGGTGTTAAGAAACACAAAATTCTTGGTAAATACATCAAGGTTAGAGTTCATCCAACTCAAAATGCACAGCAGAATACATCGGTTTTTGCATCTATAGGATTGTACACGGTTGAATTTCAACCACATGAGGAAGTAGAACTACCTATTGGTATAGTTAAATTTCTAAAATCATCTTTTGTTCCAGAGCACTATTATGACCCAAAATCTATTAGTGAAAATGGTAACATTGGAGCACACTTAACTAGAAGTGTTCCTAAGTATATTGTTGAAGTGGTTACTGATTTAGAATAACTAATTTAAAAGGACAATAATGTTTGATAGTATACTTGGAGGGTTATCATCACTTGGTAGCTCTATAGGAAGTGGCTTGGGATCTGCTTATGATAGCATACTTGGCTCTTTTGGCGGAGGTGGTGCACAAGGTGCAGGAAACTTCATTAATCAATCTACACTACAAGGTACACAACCAAATATGTCACTTTTCGGTGACATGGCAAATACGTCGGGTAATAGTTCATTTGATAGCATACTTGGTACTTTAGGTAGTCCAGGTTTTGCTAACTTGGCTAAAGGCGTTGGTTCTTTGTATCAAATAAATACAGCAAGAAATGCACAAAAAAATGCTGAAAATATTGCAAATAAATCAATGGCATTACAGACTGATGCATATAATAGAAGTGTAGCTGAAGATGAAGCTCGCCAAAATTTAACTTTTTAAGGTTGGATATATGTTACAATTTAATCCAAGTTTAAAACCAAAAGCTCCTGACTTTAGCGGTATCGCTGCTTTATTAGGTCAGGCAAATGTTGCTAGTCAGAACGTAAATGCAGGAGTTAATTCTCTTGTGTCTACGTTTGATGACTATGGAAAGCAACGAAGGTCTAGTGCTGTAACCGATTTATTTGGAAGCGGACAATTAGACGGACTCTCTGAACAAGAGCAACGAGCACTGATTGCGAAGACTGCAGGTGGTTCGACCACTGCTCAAAATCAACAACTCGTAAAAAATTTATTAGGCTCTACAAGAGCAACAACTGAAGCTGAAGCAAAGGTTAAATCTGATGCATTAGCTCAACAAAATCTTTTTGAAATGCTTTCAAGAAAGCAAGACTTTAGTTCTACTGAAGCTGAAAAAAAAAGAAAGTTTTCTGGCGGTGAAACTGAAAAAGAACGAAATCTTAAAATTAAGCTAGCTGGTGAATCTAATTCGTTACAGGAATTGCTTGCAAAAATGAGAGAACAAACAACAATTAGAGGTCAAGATATATCAAGTGCAACAACTAGACGTGGTCAAAACATATCTAGCGGTGATGCTGCTGCTGGACGTCAAGTTCAGTATGCTGGACAAGAAGTTCAGAAACGTGGGCAAGATATTCAACAGCAAATGTCTAAAGACAGTATTGCTAGTAAATTGCTTGCAGCTAAATATAGCAAACCGAAAGAGGACACAATGTCTAAACTTGGTGTAGCTGAATTGACTGGAAAAGATGGCAATGCTGTTGATGCACTTACTGAGGAGTTTAATGATTATCTAAATAATGTCAACGACCCCTGGTTCAATACTGAGCTTGACAAGACTTCAAAGTCTTTCGTTAAAGAGTCTATTCTGAAGTATATAATTACTCCCGAAGGACAAAGAAGCTATTACGCTGGAGGCATAGAAAGTGTCTATAATAAAGTCAAGAGTGACTTTTTAGGCAAGGGATATACGTTGGAGGATTTGCCTATCAACCTGTGGAACATGTTTCCAGGTGGAGAAAGTCCATTTCAGCAAGCCCTAGTAAAACAATAGGAGGTTATTTATATGAAATATGAATACAATGATACTAATACAATAAGATTAATGGTTCCACCTTGTGGTTTGAAATGCAAGATTGAAATTGATGGTCTTTTTGTTGATGCATCAGTTCATTCTAAGATAGAAAATAGCTTCGGATGGTATGTTTTTTTACTTAATGATGGCAGTTTTGCTTGCAGTGACAATTATTTCACTGAGGAGAAAGCGATACTTGTTCATCTTTGCGAAAAACATAACATTGATGTGTTAGAAACTTTCCCAAAGTGTGGATGGTACAAAAAGAATAAGGAATAGTTATGGCAATGCCATTAAGTAATGAAGAGGTTTTAGCGTCGCTAATGGGTGACAAGACTCCTCTACAGGATTCCTTATTAAACCAAGTTTCTGATTCTGATAGATTTTTAAATCAACTTGAGAAAGCTGGTACTGGTCTTTTATCTAACTATAATAACCTTACAGGGAATATAGCTGATGAAATTAATCAATCTGGTTCTAGTGCAACTGCTCAATTATTGTATGATATTAAAGCTAATGAGGAAACAAATTTAGCTGAAAAGGTATGGGAGGGGTTTAAATCCCCTTTCACCGATACTGATGCAGGAGCTATCAATCAAATATTTGGTGAGAACTTTACTCAGCAATTAAGAGATTCGGCTCAGAAAAAGAGTCGTGCAATGGATGCTAAGAACGAACTAGCTCAACAATATAGCGGAGGTGGCTTAGGTCAATTCGCTGGTGATATAGTAACTATGTTACCTATAGCAAAGTTTGGACGCATGTCTAGAACTAATTCTGCTATAACACAAGGAGCTACGAAGCTTCAAACTGCTAAAGCTGTAGGAGCTGATGCACTTGAAAATGCTGGAGTTTTATCTTCTACTGAGTTTTTACTTGGTAAGGCATATGGACAAAGTGATGCTGAAGCAACTGCTAATGCATTAATGGCTGGTGGTATCGGTTTAGTTGGAACTCCTTTATTAGGTGCAGGTAAGGCATTTATGCATGCGACACCATTAGAGAAAGCTCAAATTAAACTAGAAACTGGTCAAGCATTAACTGATGAGGACATGGCTATTCTTGGAGGTGGTATAAAAACCAAATCTGGAAGAGAGTTTGAAGCTCCAAAGGTTGAAGAATCTAAGCGAGCCGTAGAAAATGTCGAATATGATGTAGTTGAGCCTAAGGCTGAAGTAGGCAAGCCTATTCCTGACCAAACTTTTGTACCTGAAGTCAATAATCCTAAGAAAATATCCTATGGTTATGATGACAGAGGAAGAGTTTATACAGAAGAATCTAGTCTATTAAGTCCACAAGGGGCTTCTACTGAGAAAGCAAGTTTTAAGCAAAAAGCTAAACCTGAAGTTGAAAATGCTAAGGCAGAAGTAGATAGACGTTTAGAATTTTTTGATAGAGATGAGCAATTGAGGCAACGCTATGGTCAAGCTCAAGCTAAAACAACTGAGAAACGTACATCTAATCAGACTAGAGACAGCTTTGAGAAAGACCAATATAAAAGCATAAGAGATGATAAGAGTCTACCTCGAGAAGTTCGCAGTGATGCTAGTGCTAAGCTTAAGGAATTAAATTCAAAAGCTAATAGTGTTAATGTTCCTGATGGACATAACTATTCTTTTGTTTCTCCTGATGGAAAAAACATTACTGGAAAAGTAGTAAAGGAAAGTGACGACAGGATTGTTGTTGAATACATTGACCCATATTCTGGAAAGACTAGAAAATCTGTGTTTAATAAAAAGACTGGTAAAGCTGAATCAGCTGTCGATGTCAATCATCCTGAGCTTGCAAGCAAAACTTATTCTGGTGGAAAAAAGATTGACACTGCTAGTCAAAAAAAGTCTAGTAAATCAACCGACAAAGAAGCAAATAAGCGTGCTAAAGCTAAACTTGATGAGCAAACCTCTGTAGAATCTAAGACTTCTTATACTAGACAGAATAAACTCTCTGATGAGTATAAAGCTTTTGTTAAGGCTAAGGGTACTCCAAGAAGTACCGTAACAGATGAGATAACTGCGAAATCAATTACTGAAAAAGCGGAATCTAAGTTAAGCGAAGTAAAGAAAGCAATACGAAAAGTAACAATAGCTGAGAAACAAAAGGCTAAGGACTTTGATATATCTAATATAACTGCAAGTCAAAGAAAAGCATATCGTGATGATATAGCATTGATTGAGGATTATACTGGAGCTAAACAAGACCTTAACTTATTTCATCAAGGTAAGTTAAGCGGAGAAGAGTTGCGATATCGTGAGGGTAGACGCATAGATGATAGAATTTCAAGAAGTGGTGAACAACAATTCAAAACTGACGAAGAAGCTATTGCCTATAAGGAAGCTACTGCGAAAGAATATCGTGACGTTGGTATCGAGGTAAAAGACGACATCAAGATGAAAAAAGAAGCTGGTACTGGGACAGAAAAACCTGAGAAGAAAGCTGAGAGAGAGTCTAAAGAAATTGCTGAGGCTCAAAGGAGTAATGAATTTCTACAAAAGGCACTTGCTCAAGCTAGAAGAACTGGTGAAAATCCTAAGTATAAGTCTGGCGAAAAGGCTGGTCAACCTCGTTTAACGGAGAGCCAGTTTAAAGATGCACGCGATAAAATTCTAACAATTGGAGAGATTGCAGATAAAACTATTCCTGTTGTGATTAAAGGCAAAAGAACTGGTGCTATAAAACAAGCCAGAGACTTAGCTAATAAAAGAGTTAGTGATAAGCAAAGAGAACTATTAGGTATAGATGAATCTAAAAAGTTATTGCCTAAAGATATTAATTTCAAGGATACGACTATAGATGCTTCTAATTCGATTATGCAGATAATATCTGTAATACTTGGAAGCAAAAGGCTTGCTAAGTTATCTAAACTTTATGGTGGAGAAGATGACATTCGTTCTATTATAGGTAAAACTATGGAAAAGAATGGGCTAAAGATGCCTAAGGTCTTAGGTTCTGATGGCAAAGAAATGTCATGGAAAGAACTTGTTAAGCCGTTATTTATGACAGAGAATTATGGTCAAGGTCGAAAAGGTCTTGTTCGTAATATAATGAAAGAACAAAAAGTTAATAGAATCGATGCTGAAAAGTTCCTTGCTGAATATAATAAAGCTAGTGATATGCTTATTCCAGAAATGGTTGAGCTTAGAGATTTAATATATAAGCACATGGATAATAATCAAAACGGTACATTTAAATGGACTTTGCCTGATGGTTTTAAAGTTGAATTCAAACTAACTAGAAGAGCTGATGGTACTATATCTATGAGAGGGAAGAATATTCCTTTCAAGGTTGAAACTGGAGATTTAGATGATTTTTCTAGAGCATTAATGCCAAATCTTATTCACTCAATAGATGCTTATGTAGCTAGAAGAATGAATAAGGAAGGTATACCTACAACTCACGATGCACTTACTGTGCCTAAAGGCATGGAACAAAAAGCTAAAGATGCATATACTGAAGTTATGGTCGAACTTAATGAGTCTAGCATACTCCATGATATCATGAAGGAACTTGGATATAAAGGCACTCCTAAGAAGGTTGGAGATTTAGAATCTTCGGCTATTGAGAAATCTGAGTATAAGCTAAGTGTTGAACACGAAGCTGGTATTCCAGAGGTTGCTAAAGTTAGAGAGTTTGATGTTTCAAAGCAGAACACTAAAGAAGAAGTCATGCGTGATTTTATGGCTAGTGGTAATGTTAGAAATGCTCCTACTAATCAGCTAATAGATTCAATGGTTACTGAAGCTGGCTATAGGACTATGTCTGTAGCTAGAGACTCAGACGATGTATTTGAAAGACAGATAGCATTAGCTCATCAGTCGGCAAAATATAATCCTAAGCAAGCACTTTCAGCTCCAGAGGGAGTTAATAAGAAAGCTTGGGATGCTACACAAGAACGCATTTTTAATGAGTCTAGAGCCAAGTTAGAATATAACCCACTATTGAATGATGTATTGCAGGGAGAACGCAAGTACTTTAAACAAGATGGCAGTATTGTTGGTGGTAAGTTTGAATCTATGGAGGCTGTTCTTAAAAAGGAACAAGAAGCTATTGAGAAGATGGGCGAAGACCCTAAGACTTATGCTAAAAAGAAAGCTGAAGCTTATTCATATAAGCAAGACCAAGAACTAACTAATGAGCAACTAAATACTAGAGCTCAAGTTGATGCTGTAACACAAGAAACTTACAAAGATACTAATGCTTATAAAACTTTATGGGATGAGCAGAACTCTGCAAGTCCTAAGTTTAAGGAGTTTACTGAGCTAGAAAATGTTCGTAATATTCATAAGTCAGATGTTGATAGAAAGGTTGAAGTGTTGTTTGACAGGCTCAAGACTATTCCAAAGGAGAAGCAAGCTAAGCTTAAAGTTCTAATGGACAGTGATTATGAGGCTATCAATGGTATGACGAAAGCTCAAGCTGATGAGATGTGGACTAACCACAAAGCGTTGCTTGATATAGTTGGCAAAGAAGTAGAACAAACTGCAAAAGGTATAGGCAAAAAGTCTGAACAATATGGGTATTACTTAAATAATCCTCATCTAATTGCAAAGAGATATGGCTTAGATTCCAGTGCAGAACAAGCTATAGACAAGTTGATTTCTATTAGAGCAATGGAGCTTAACGATGCTTGGAAAGTTGTAGATGAACTTCAAGGTGATGTTGATATGAAATTTGTTTTAGATACTATGGCTCAAAAGAGACACTTATCTGAGCAATTTTTATTTGCTAATAATTCTGAGAAGATTGTCAAGGGCTTTCAATCTGAAGTCTATCGTGGTCAAAAGCGCATAGATAAAGATGGTAAGGTTCGTTGGGATGCAGAATCCATGGACGAAATGGGTATCGTTGGTCGTGAACTAGAAAACAAAAAGGTTGGTACGGTTTACAACAAAGATGTTCAGAAGTTTAATAATCTTGAAGATGAGCTTGAGTTTATGACTAAGAATAGACTAAAGAAAGGTCCTGATGTTAATGGTAAATCTACTTATAGATATATAGCTGAAGAGGATATTCGTTTAGAAGCTGGAAAGGTTGATGATTTAGCTAACACTTTATCTGAGACTGTACGTTCAGTATCTCAAAAAGTTAAAGATAGAGGACTTATCCTTAGAGTACTTGACACTTTAGAAAGGGACGAATCATTACTTTTTTCTAAGACACAAAAACCAGGAATGACTAAGCTTGGAACAGATGAATTACAAAGATTACCTTACGACTTACGAGATACAATGCAGTATGTTGATAAGGAGCTTGTGGCTAAACTAATTGGTCGTGATGAAGTAAGACTTATTAATACTAAGTTAGCAAGAAAGTATAAGCTAAATGAACAGCAATGGGCTAAGGTTTCTGATAGATTGTTAAATAATTTTGGAACAATGTTTAAGCAGAATGTAGTATTGAAAAATGCTTCATCATATGTAAACTCATTCCTAGTTAATCAATCATATGCATTGGCTCATGGTATATCTCCAAAGAAAATGTTAGAGTCACAGACTGCAGCAATGCGTGATATGAAAGAGCTTGATGATATTCTTAATAAACTTTCATTGCAACAAATTACTGGAGCAAAACGTGATAAGATTTTAAATGACAAATTGAAAAACAACTTATTGTGGAAAATGGAACGTGCTGGATTGTCTACAAATAGGGTAGAAGGTGTTGTTGGTGACAATGACTTACTTAGTGGAATGTTTAAGGACATGACTGAAAAAGCTCATATTCCTGCTGTATTTACGGCTGGTCAATATGTTACCTTAAATCAGAAGACTCCGTTAGGTAGAGGTTCATTGAAGTTATTCTCAGTACTTGATACTTCAGGCAGATATATGATTGCTAAAAAGCATTTAGATGATGGTATGGATATTAAAAGTGCCGTACATGAAGCTAATGGTATTTATGGCAATATGGATAAGATGGTTCCTGAAACTATTGAGCTAGTTGACAAGTATGGATTTATTCCTTTTGCAAAGTGGTTCAGTTTAACTGCTCCTAAGTTACTACAACATACTAGAAATAATCCTAAAAAGGCTTTTGCTTTAGCTGTTGTATTATATGCTTTTGGGCAAGAGACTGATACTAACGTTGCTTCATTTAATCCACTTCAGGGAATGGCTGATTTCTTTGAAAGTTCAACAATAGGCAAGCTTACAGATATGAAAGAAATGGGCGTTGTTTATTCTGCCAAAAGCAGAGCAATGAATACTGTGCTTCCAAATTACATTACTTCATATACACAAGACCCAATGGGTGGGATATGGAGAGATATAAGAAAGCCAAAACTAAAGGGTCCATTTCGTGGAATCACACAAAAGATTATTGAAGGAGATTAATTGGTTATAGAATCTTGGATGATTAGTCTTTTGATTGCAGCAGTTGGGGTTATTTCCTCCGCTGCTGTAAATAGGGCTAAAATAAAAGAAAATACTGCTGATATTGAAAAATTATGGCAACGTAGTGACAAACATTATTCTGACATTAAGTTCTTAAAGACTAAGGATATAGCTTCTATTACGATGAAGCAAGTTGACGACAAGTTCGTTGAAATAAAAATGTGGGAGCTTCAAAACGACCATATTGATAAAAAATTTGACTCAATGGAAAAAACTATGGAACAAGGTTTTGTTAGTTTGTCTAAAGACCTTAAGAATATAGTTCCAGTGATATGTCAAAATAGTACAACTGGAGGTTGATATGGCTTATTCGAATCCGCTTATTACAATAGTGTATGAGCGAGATTTTTTTCTCGGTGTTAAACTAACCGATTCAAATATTGTACATACTCCTATTGAGTATTTTAAAGTAGCTAATGTTCCTATTGGTGTCGAAAACGAATTTAGGAATTTTTTAGCAAAAGTAAAGGACGGATATAATGGCTGACTTTTTTTTCAAGTCTACAGATAGTGAACAAGAGCGCAGGACAAAACTAAATATGCTTATAGGAGCTGTTGCAGATAGTCAAGGTACTCCTGGTACTTCTGTAACTTCATTAGAAAGAACTGGTGGAGATGGTTCTCCTGGAACTGTCGATACCTATACATTTGGAATGAGCGATGGCTCAACATTTTCTTTCGATATTTATAATGGTTCTGATGGTATAGATGGAATAGACGGTATAGATGGTAATAGTATTGTTTCAGTTGCTCTTGCTTCTGGAGATGGAAGCCCTGGAACTACTGATGTATATACTATTACTTATACTAAGTCAAGTCCTACAACTTTTAATGTTTATAATGGTGCTAATGGAACTGGTACTGGTGATATGCTTGCTGCCAATAATCTTGTTGAACTTACCGATAAGTCTATTTCAAGAAATAATCTTAACGTTTATAGTACAGAAGTTGTTGATTATAAGACTAAACAAAATGCAGATGCTATAGCTAATCTTGCAAGTGCTCAAGGCACATTCGTTGATGATGGTACTGATATTTTGCTTACTATAGCTGAACAAAATGTTCCGTTTAATGTTAGTATTCCTTCGTCTGATTCTTCAATTTTTAATTTTGATGAAATAAATAATCAGATAAGTTTTTTAAAAGATGGTAGTTATAACTTTAGTACTGAAATGACTTTTTTCTTTCATACAAATGCTCAACGAATTATAACAATTAGAGGCAGAAATGTCCTTGATGATAGCTTAATTTATGAAAGAACTTTAACTTTAGAGGAAAATAGTGGTGATTACGATAGTATATACAGTAATTTACTTATAACTCCAGGAACTAATGGTTTTCCATCTGCTCCTTTTGATTTATATTTTACTGCTTCTATAGATGATGATACTTCGACTATAGATATTGTTTCCTTTAATAGTATGCTTGTATCTATGAATGTTAGTTCTTCTGGTGTGTCATCTGTAAGTAGTTCTGCTAGTAATGTTCTTCTGGGAAAAGACAGTATATCATTAGATAATTTTATAAATACTAAGAACTTTGCAGCAGTAACATATACTGGTAATGGTAGTTCGCAAGATATAGTTACTGGTATAAGTTCAGTAGACTTTACTGCAAGTGGTAATGGTAGTGGCTTCTGGCATGATAGAGGTACTGGAGATTGTGTCGTTAAGAATGATGCTGGTGATGTAGTTGATGAAGGTTCTTGTGTCTGTAGTGTTAGTAAGGTGCATATTAAGAGTAGAACTGAAAACGACAATAGTGTGGTTAGTGATGGTGTCAGGGGAGTTGGTGTAAGTATCTCCACAAACCTGACTGATTCGGAACTTGTTACAAATAACTGGTCTGTTGTTTCGTTTAATAATGGGAGCGTAGGTGTGAGTGGTAACTATGGTACCAACTCAGACACAGAGACTTATGTCCTCTATCAAACATTGTACACTCATGTTAAATGGGGACTTACAAATCAGAATAAAAGATATATAGAAGCATATAATCCTGTAACTAGAGAGACTATGGTAATATATGAAGGTTCTGGTAGTGCTGGTCATGAAATACCACATAGTTTAGGGGTTGAGATTGATTATGTAGAGTTCAAATGTTTAACTGACGCTAGGCAATGGAACGTAGCAACACTTGAAACATCTAGACTATCTAGTCGGACGATAAGCGTAGGTTCCGAAGATAACGACGGAACTGCGCTTGTACTAAACTCAAACGGAGCCGCTGGAAATTATGGTATGGACAACCAAACAAATGGTGATACACACACTTACATCCTATACGGTAAAGCTAAATCAGAGACATGGACAATAGTAGAATATGTAGGAACTGGTGCAGCTGGTAATTATGTAGAAGTAGGGTTCAAATCTGCTAGGGTTACCATAAAAGCTGTGAGTGCTACAGGAAATTGGCAAGTTGTTGACAATAGTCGACTACCCACCGCATCAAGAAGACTACATCTTGACTTAGCAGATGAAGAAAAAACAACTAGTGGAAATGAGATAAATTTCAAAAGTATTGGTTTCTCTGCCGATGGTATAGGTGATAATTCCAATGCTTTGGGAGTAAAATACATAGCTTTAGTTGAGGCAGATACTAATACAAATGGTGGCGGCTCATACTTTGATTTACCTACAGATGACTCGAATTTGAATATCACTGATGGTACATTTACTTATACAGATGGTATAGACGGAAACGGATTTGTTAGAAGTTCAGAACAAGTTACTGCAAGCATAGATTTTGCTGGTGTATCTGATGGATTTAAATGGGTAGGTAAGAAACTAGATGGTTCTGGGTATATCTTTGAGGATAAAAAACCTAGTGTCGGACTGTATGAAAAAGAAAGTGCTGATGATAATAGATTGGTGTTTGATATTGAGAGTGGTAAGTATTATACTACAATTGGTGGGGAGCTGGTTACTAATGGTACATTTGATGTTGATACAAGTGGGTGGAGTGCAAAATATGATGCAACATTATCTATAGTTAATGGGCAGTTATCTGTTAATGCAAATACTACTAATTATCCATATGCAGAGCAGCTAATAGCTGTTAAAAAGGGGGTTAGATATAAAGTTGTATTAAAAGAAGCTCATGGGACACTGCCTAGATTAAAAGTTTACAACACAGATGTTAGATTAACCATAGAAGATATTGAAACCACAGGTGGAGAGTGGGAACTTGAAGCTGTTGGAGATGGTAATCTGATAGTTAGATTATCAATGCAAGGAGCGGGAGATGACGATACAGCATACTTCGACGACATCTCAGTCTACAAACTAGAACCAACTATTGACCAGCCCCTAGCAACTCCTGTGAGTTTTTTACCTAATCCAGTAATAGTAGCAAGTGAGACTCCTATGGACATTAGAGAAGATGATGAGCTACCTACTAATGTGATGGAAAGTCTTGATGTGCAAGGTAAAGTGGCAATGGAGTCACCTATATATGAAGATAAGCCAATATACACAGGTTACGCTGGAGGGACTAACATTACAGCTGTAGGTGTTATATTTAACTGGACAACTGAAGTAGATACACATAATGCCTACAATAATGGCTTGTGGACTTGCCCCAAAGATGGTTGGTATAGATTTAATCCTAGAGTATGGAACTGCCATGGCGATACTACATCTACTAAGATAATATCATCTATGTATATTAATGGAGCAGAAGAAGCTCGTTTTCAGTCTAATGGTACGGATTATCAAAAATACATAAGTATTGAGCCTGCCATTCTTAAAGAGCTAAAAAAAGGTGACACCATGTACATTGAAAGTGTAACTGCTTCGGATACACACTATATATACTTTGGGAGCGGTAAAAGCTACACAAATATAGTAATTGAATATATAGGGGAAACAAAATGATTTTAAAAATTACAGATGGAAAATTACATACTTTAGGGGAGGGAACTTTGACAGAGTTCCACATCTCTAAAGGGTATAAGGAAGTGCCAACGGAGAACATTTTGACTAAAGAAGATGGTTCATACTATGAGTATTACAACGAGGATTTGACTCCAGATTTAGATAAAATACAGGCTGGAGTCGATAAGCAAATTCATGCTGAATGGAAGGCTGAGAGAGCTAAATTGGTTGATGAATTAGTAGTCGACACTGACATTGGCTCATGGGACGCAAATGAGGTAGCACAAGGGCGTATGAGTAGAGCTATACTGAGTATGGATGCTGATGATACCACTACATGGGTTATGGCAGATAATGCTATAGTTAATGTAACACAAGCCGAGCTAAGTGAAGCCTTGAAGTTAGCGGGACAAGCACAAACTGCTGTATGGGTTAAAGCATAGTGTTTACCATATTAAATAGACTAAGAGGCACTTGGTCATGGATGAGCAAAGTAAATGGAGTGGTTCTAGGACTACTCGTTTACCTAGTATTTGGTGATTGGTTTGTAGCGTCTCTGGTAACTATTGGGTATGTAGCTGGTGAGTCATTTGGCTGGGGAGATTGGGTAGGTACTTTGACTACTAATAGAACCACTGCAATAGAGAATACAGAAGAAGGTAAAAATAATGGCATTAGGTTTTTAACTAGGCTAGTGTTTGCCCCTGAAACTGAGTGGAGAAACTACTGTAGGATGGCTTTGACACTTAGAGGACTTTATTGGTGGTTACCTACGCTATTGCCATTGGTTATGGTCGGAGTCGATGTGTATATGCTGGCTATTGCAATAGCAGTATTGAGCATAGGATTCCCAATAGCCTGTGAGCTAGATAAAAGATACCCACAATATTTAATGCGAAGTAAGTATTTTACTGTATGGGGTCATTGGGAAACTCAAGAACTATACTATGGTTTCTTACAAGATATAACGTTTGTGTTTTTGTTTCTGCTAATTACTTAAAAGGATATATATGGGATTTTTAACAAGTTTATTTACTGGAGGTGCTGTACAATCTATAGAAAATATTGCTAAAGAATGGATAGATACTCCAGAGGAAAAGGCTCAGGCTAATGCTTTGATGATTAAGACATTAGACCCAAATGGTTTAATGAGAAGACAAATATCTTCTTCTGTAAGTACTATGTATACAATTTATATTTTTATAATGATTATACTTGTACTTATGCAATCTTTCGGCATAGGTGATATGAATGGAACTAAATTAGCTATTAAATCTATGACTGATTTATTCGTTCCAATTACTGCTTCGTTCACTGCTATTGTGTCTGCATCTTTTGGTGTTAATGTGTCTAACAATATGAAAAAAGTATAGAGTTTCAACCTTTGGTTGATTAACAGATAAATATAGGAACTGTGATGTGTTAGCTCGCTAATAGAACGTTATTAATGTCACTATTGTGCACTTATTATAGAGCATGGTGTGTTTAATGTTCAGCATTTGCAGTTCCTATTTAAGGATTATATATGATTGATTTAAAAGGTATAGTTGTCCACTGTAGTGACTCTCCTCAAGGTAGGGGCGATACTGCTGCAACTATACATAGGTGGCACATTGAGCGTGGCTTTGACGGTATAGGGTATCACTATGTTATACTTGAAGACGGTACTATTGAGAACGGTCGTCCATTATATTGGACTGGTGCTCATGCAAAAGGTTATAACCACTATGCTGGTATATGCCTTATTGGTATTGACAAATTTACTCATGCTCAATTTAAATCGTTGAAAAAGCTTTGCTTTGGTTTGATGGAAGATTATAAAATCTCTCCTTCTAACGTTATAGGTCACTGTGATGTTAGTAATAAGACTTGTCCTAATTTTGATGTAAAATTACGTTTGGGACTTTAACAGATGGACATTCACTGTGTGGTATTAGTTTACTAATGGCTTAACATAAGTTTACAAAGTATCTTATATTTATACAGTGAATGCCTGTCCTTAATCTTTATTTGGATTACATGTTGCGTAGCAACCCAATATTCCTCTTATACAATGATTAAAAAATGACCATTACTATGGTCTAAACTAGCTGATATTATGCTTTCGTTAGATTGCTTTGATATCAGCTGACTTTTTACTAAAAAACTATACATATTTATGTATATGTATGTGGTAAAAACATAATTAGTAGGTACATAATAGGGTTTTGGAGAACTCCCTATATATACTGAAAAATTATAAAAAAAATACTACTCTTTTAAGCTAGGTTTAAGTTCCTAGATAGCCTTAAAATTAAAAAAATATTATACATAATAAATGAGTAGTTAAACAGAAGAATACAAGCTATGAAGCTTTATAGGTGGTCTTATTGATGGATAGTAACTGTAATGTATTGCTATAACCTTAGATTACTAGCCCGTTTAGGTAAAAATTGTACAAGTAGTGTGACAAGTTATCCTAATCCTGAGAGCAGGAGGTATCCTCATGGTACTTCCCCCCCCTCATCAATATAGCATATGTCTATGAAGCTTCCTTTTTAATGTATAGCAAGTCCTATTTATAGGGCATTTGCAACTACTATTGCCACAATTAGTAGGTACGTTTACAAAGGTAGTGTAGTCTTATGTGTAGGGTAACCCAAATCCATCCAAATCCATACTATACTATCCAAACACTACCAAAACCTTACGTTATTGTACCAAATCCATAAATATCTACTTACAATGCTCTACATAATACAATGACCCAATCTTAGCACAATGTCAATCAGTCCATAGCTTTATCTAAGTATCAACGCCTTCGGCTTTAACTTTAGTGAGTAGTTATAAAACTATTCCGTGGTAAGTCATCAGTACAGCGTTA
>Ga0256842_1000561_pt1 | contig 32676 bp, 30 predicted proteins | sample 4559240metaG_FD_185973 | JGI IMG/M metagenome (GOLD analysis project Ga0256842, IMG submission 185973) | Hydrothermal vent microbial communities from Guaymas Basin, Mexico - 4559-240 | ecosystem: Environmental > Aquatic > Marine > Hydrothermal vents | place: Mexico: Guaymas Basin | collected...
TTTTAATAGACTTCTTTAAAGTTAAAAGTAAATCTTCGACCATACTAAGTTAAGAATAAAATAAGAAAAGTTCCCCTTTTGGGGTCTGACCCAAATGTCAAGTATGTTTTGTCTTTAATTCTATTTAATAGGTTCAAAAGAAGGTTTTCTTTATCCCAAGATTTGAAATCTTCTTGATGGTGTTGAGAAACATCTAAATCACCAAAAGAAATATTAATTTTCCCATCATATTTTCTACTTGAAACATTAGCTAAAATATTAGGCTTATTTTTAGATATGCCTTTTTTAAATCTATTTTTTACCATTATGCTATTAGAGTTGTATAGTATTCTTTGATTGTATCTTCGCTGATTATATTAGTACATCTTTGACTTAAAGTACAACTTCCACGAGCTTCTTTCCAAGGTTTTTCTTCATGTGTTAGACATTCAAGATGATAAGGTGTTTTATCCCCATATTCATCAAGTACATCATTTATTAATTCTATTTGCTCATCACTTAACATTGACTCTATATTACCATCTTTAGAAAAATCTGGATTCAATTCATTATGAAGTAATAGATTCATCCTTAAAAGTATCATATATTTTCCTCGATACTGGACCATGAACCCAAGCTTGAAAATCATCATCAAATAATTTTTTATCAAAAAATACAAGATGCCAACTTTGAATATAATATAATAGTTTTTGTAATTTTAAATGACTTAAATTAGTATATTTTTTACTATTGATAATATAATATGCTAAATCAACTGAATCTATATGCTTTTCCATATATGTCCTTTAAAATTTTAATTTATTGCAGTATTTTATCATATTATTATTTTATTTTTTAAATTTTGGAAAATTGCACTTCAGATTTAAATTTTGGTTTTTTTACATCTAGCATTAGCCTTTTATCTGAATTGAAGTCATAAGTATTTAGTATGTTTTCTAGTTTTGATGGTGCTGTCGCATCATAGTAGATACCAACATCATCTTCTACCAAACTAAGAGAGGAAGAGCCATTAACTCCTAAACCTATAGAACGGATAAAACCATCTTCAAGAAGTATAAAAGAGGTGTTATACTTTTTTGCTAAACTAACTGCCTTTAATCCTGAGCTTTTTCTACCCCAACCATAAAACAGACCTTTTTTTTGTAGTAAGCTATCTATAAAATAGTAATAACTTATGTTTAAAAAGTTTTGAGTATTTTTTATGAGTTGTTTTGAAGATGAATAATATTTAGAGTGTACCATTGTTTTATCCTGTTTTTTTTTAATATTTCTTATATCGTTAGTTAAAATTAAAAAAAGCTTGATTTCTTCCGTTATGTTTTGCTTTATATAGTAAGTCATCTGCTTCTTTAAAAACTTCATCTTTATTTTTAATCTTATCTATTTTTTTACAAACAACACCCATAGATACAGTGACAAACTTAGTTTTATTATACTCATGTTTAATCTTTAGCTTTTGTAGATTTAACTGAAGTTTTTTTGTTATCTCTATAGCTTGTTTTTCATCTTCAACCATACTTATAATGGCAAACTCTTCTCCACCAAGTCTAAAACAATAGCTATCAGAATTTATAAACGATTTTTCCAATGTAGAGGTAACTTTAACTAAAGCAGTATCACCCTCTTGATGACCATAAGTATCATTATAGTTTTTAAAGTTATCAATATCAATTATAATAAGGCAAAACAATCTACTATCTTTTTTATTTTTTATAATATCTTCTAAAATAGTATTGAAATATCTACGATTATATATATTTGTTAAAGCATCTGTAATGGCTAGTTGTTCTACCAATTTTTTATCTGTTGTATCTTGCATAATTGCATTGTATTCATAAATAACATCATCATTAGATTGAGGTGCTAAAATAGTTTTAGCCCAAAAATAGCCACCATCTTTTTTTATATACTTAATCTCATTTTGATAAATATCTGTAAGTTTTAAACTACTTTTTATCTTCTCTATCGTTTCTTTTGATTCATCTGCATCTATTATAGAGATAAATGGAATACCTATTAATTCATCTTTACTATAACCACTTCTTTCACAAAAAGCTTCATTAACACTAAGTATATTACTTGATAAATCTAGTTTAACAGAGATTACATATTTGTTAAATAACTCTACAGCTGACTCTAACTTAAAAGTTTGTTTTCGAACCATTTTTTCTAATCTTTTTGTATTGTAGATTAAAAAGATAACAACATTAAAACCTACAACTAAGATATAACCAACAAAACTCCAATCTATCTCTTTTTTAACTGTTACCTCTGTCCATTTGTAAAAAATATCGTTAATCTCTTTTTCACTTATAAGACCTATAGATTTGTTTATGATTGAGATAACCTCTTTTGGCATATCTTTTCGAATGGCTATTCTTAAATCTAAAGATAACTTAGTTTTGTAAGCTATTTTCAAATCATCATAACCAAGTATATTTATATAGTATTTTGCAGTAGCAGCATTTATAACCAATATATCTGCTTTTTTATCTTCTAAAGCTTTAAACCCATCTTCTGCTGTTGAAACTACAGAAAAATGTATCTTTTTTCTTTCAGCTTTAAGTTTATTTTCTATCGTGGAGTTTGCTAAAGTGATGATTCTTTTATGAGTTGTATCAACAAAACCATCTAGGTAATCTTCACCATGTCTACTAACTAAAACATAAGGAGTTGAGAAAAGTGGTTTATCTATGAAAGTAAGATATTTTTTTCTATCTTTAGTAACACCTATTACACTAAACATAGGTACTTTACCAGACTTAACTTTTTCTACAGATACAGCCCAACTTTTTGTTGGTATAGCTACAAAATCTATAGAACTTTTTTCCTCTATAAGTTGTATTATATCAGAGATGATACCTGTATGTTCATCTAAATCATTTTTCCACTCAAACGGTTTCCAATCAGGATCATAAACATAATCAACAGATTCTTTTTTAGATAACCATTCTTTTTCTAGTTTATTTAATATAACTTGTCTTTTGTTATCTGCATATAGAACTTCTGTATTTTGAGCATATAAATTAGAAAAAATAAATATAAAAAGTACAAAAAGATTCATTAATATCAATCATCACAATTTGAAATGCAGAATTTTTGGTAAGTTATTTTTCCACCACACTTTGAAAAACATCTATCATAAACATCTGTACATCCACAATTCAAAGTACAACTTGACTGTTCCTGAACTACCAAATCACTTAGTCTTACTCTTTTTATTTTTATAGGTTCTGTTGGTTTTGTATTTGTATATTTAGTTAATCTTGAACTAAAGTATTCTTTTTTCTTACATTCATAACTGTTTTTATTTTTACTTATATTACACTGACCATTATAGTAATCATAATCAAACTGTATATTTTCATACTCTTTTAACCAAAATTTATATTCTCTATCATAATTATTTTTTGCTTTTTTATAATGATACAAATTTACTTTGTATTCTCTATCATAGTCATAAATCATATCATTTGCACGAACTCTTGCATCAGACAAACAAATATTATAACTTTTACGACAATCAGTATTACACTGTTTTTCATTATTTTCACAACTATTTATACATGAAATATTTGCATTTGCTGAGTCATATGTTTTTCTTACTTCATATTTCGGTGAACAGGCTGAAAAAACTAAAATAACAAGTATTAAAAAAATGTTTATTTTTATATTCAAATTTATTCCTAATTTATCCTCATAAAAATGAGGATAATATTATTTTAGTAGTTTCTGCCAAGCTTTATCGGCACTAAGTGCTAGTTTGTTAGTGATACCATCAACTTTATTTAGTAATGCACTATTTTGATGCAATGCACCTATAACTTCATCTATATCACCAAAATATTTAAGAATAGCCTTAACCTTTTTCTTACCTATCCCACCTATAGAAACTAGAAAATCACTTAATTCTTCTTCTGTTATTTTAGATTCTTGTTCTACAGATTCTGAAGCTTCATCATTAGTAGGACTAGGAACATCTTTTTTCTTTGGAGATTTAACTTCTAAACTTTTATCACTTTTTAAAGCTAACTTATCTTGATAGTTATAAATCTCACTAGGCCATTCTTCTGCATATCTTGGTTTTATATCATAAACTTTGTATTCACTATCTAGTTCATGAAGATATTTCTCTTCACCACCATAGTTTTTCTTTTTCTTACCAAAATAAGCACCATCATAAGATGGAGAAAATTTACCAAAATGTATATGTCTAAGAGTTCTAAGTATAGAAGCATCCATCTTACCTAACTCTTCCCAATTAAACATTGGCATATGTGGTTTTCTAAATCTACCCTCACTTAAACTCCACATGATGTATTGTGAAATCCAGTCTCTTATGTAAGGAAATGCAGCGAATGCAGTAGCACATTCTAGGATGCGAGGTACACCATCTTTACCGTAAGCAACATCACAAGCCCAATACTCAGCTTTAGCAGCTTTAGATACTCTTACAGCTAAATCAAGTACATTTTTAGGAACATCCATATAGTCCATACTTCCACCTTGAGAAGTATTTGTAAGCCATTCACCCTCTGGAGCTCTTCTCCAAAATGCACATACTGGTTTATGACCAATTAGCATCACTCTTATATCTGCTTCCATAGGTACAAAATCTTGCATATACATAGGGTGGTATTTTCTATCTGCAAACAAATCTTTTGCTTCTTGAACATCATCTACTTTATGAACAAAATAACCACCATAATTTGATGGTCCATAAGATTTTTTAACTATCTTAGGGTATTCACATTTTTCTAAAAATTTATAAGCATTTTTATGGTTATAGTAGATATAAGTTTTTGGTATTGGTAGGTCATATTTCCATGCAAATCTTGTAACATTTTCTTTCGACTTGTTAGAAAACTGAGTATCCATAGATGGTATAAATCTAACATGAGGAAGTTCTCTCGCTATCTCACGAAAAGTCTCATAAGCAGTAGCAGGGATATTACCAACAAGAACATCAATCTTCTTCTTCTTAACCTCTTTTATAAATCTATCTTTATCATCTTTCCAATGATAAACAACAGTCTCTATCTTATTTGGCCAACCTTTAAAGTTAGAATGATCAAAAAATCTCAGTACATAATCAAGATATAAAAATCCTAATTTTGGTAGTTCTTTATTGCTTAATCCCATTTTATTCTCCTACTTAATAATATAAATTTATTTTATTATTTAACTTTTTCTAAATACTCACAATCAACAGTATTTACTCTAATTAAATCACCTTCTAAAACATGGTAAGGTATTTGAACAACTGCACCTGTTTCAAGTGTCGCTGGTTTTTTACTTCCACTTGAAGTATCACCTTTAAAGTTTGGTGGTGTTTCTGTTATGATAAGTTCCATAACTTCAGGAGCATTTACAGATATAGCTTTACCTTTGTAAAAGATAATATCTACATTGATACCATCTTTAAACCATTTTGATGCTTCATCACATTGCTCATAAGGAAGACCAAGTTGATCATAAGTTTCATTATCCATAAATTGGTACATATCACCATCATCATAAAGGTATTGCATAGTTTTATAATCAATTACTGGGATTTCAAATTTATCTCCAGCATGAACTGTTTTTTCAACAACTTTACCATTTAGAAAACTTTTAATTTTCATACGAACAAATGCAGCACCCTTACCTGGTTTTACATGTTGAAATTCAACTACTTTATAAGGTACTTCACCTATTATCAAACGAACATTTTTTTTAATATCACTCATACTTACTACAGCCATAAATACTAACCTTTAAATATTTTTTTGTATTTTACTCTAAATCTACTTATATTCTACTAATTTTATCTCTATATTGAACATCGCACCAAAATATTTTTTACCATCTATTTCAAACTCTTTATTCTGTGTATTTAGTACACCATTAAAATGCTGTTTGATTATTTTACTACTCATAAAAAGACCTATACCTGTTCCTTGTGATTTATGCTTAGTAGTAAAATAGGGTTCAAAAATTTTCATCTTAATATCCTCATCAATTCCACCTGCACTATCAAAAATATTTATTTTAAAAACATTATTATCTTGTTTAATATCTATTAAAACAACTCTATCATCAATATTTTTTTCAACCAATACATCTTTAGCATTATTTAAAATATTTAAAATAACTTGTGATAACTCACTTCCTCTACCATTACTTAAAAACTCATCTTGTGTATAATTAAAAACTATTTTTATATTATTACTGTTATATGCTGCTTCAACCAATGAAATTGATTTTTCAATAATTTCTTTGACATTAAAAATACTGTTATCATCAGTATGTTTAAAAAAGTCTCTAAAATCATCAATAGTATTAGATAGATGCTTTGTTTGCTCTTTTATCTTTTCAAATGATTCATAAAGTTCTTCATCTGTTATAAGATTATTTTTATGTCTAAGTTTTGTTCCACTTGCTATGGTACTTATAGCACTTAATGGCTGTCTCCACTGATGAGCGATATTACCTATCATCTCACCCATAGCTGCTAGTCTTGATTGTTGAATGATAAGAGTATCTTTTTCTTTTTCTTGTGTAATATCTTGTATATTTGCTACTACAATCATTTTATCTTTTTCTATTTTAGTTCCAAAAGAGATTCTAATAGGAAACTGTTTTTTATCTTTATTTTGTGCTTCAAGTTCAAAAACTACATCTTCATTTTTTAATTTTCCACTTTTCATAAAGTTTTTTAAACCACTTATATGACTATCAAGATACTTTCTTGGGATAATCCTATCATCTAACAATGTTGTAAAAATCATCTCATCAGCACTATATCCAAACATTTTTTCTGCACTTTGGTTAAATGTTAGTATTTTAAAGTTTTTATCAACTACGATGATGCCATTTGTATTTGTTTGAGTTATCATATCTGAGTATTCTTTTTCTAAAAGTAGCTCTTTTGTATACTTTTTAACATTTTTATCAATAGGACGAAATATAAACAAAGCTTCTGTTAAAAGGGTTAATAATGTTAAAAGAATGATATAAAACTCATTTTTTTGAAGATTCTGAATCTTTCTTTCTGCTTCTTCTTGGTATATAGAAACAGCTGTATCAAGTTTTTTTAAAATTGTTTCTGAATTTTTTAATATAAATTCAAGATTTTTTTTATCATTAGTTTCAATAAACTCTTTTGCTTGTTCTAAATAAATATTGATACTATCATCAAGCATAATTGGTTTAGAATAATAAACTTTTTTTATCTCATCTGACATCTCTATAGATAACAACTTTTTATGAGAAGCACTCATTTGTTCTATAATATTTTCTAATTTATCAAATTCATGCTTTACAGAGTACAAAGCTATCTTTTGTGAAAGCATCCTCTGTTTTCCACTCATGTTAATTTTGTTTCCATCATTTTTCTGAGCATCTATAATAGTAGTTAAATTAACATATGCAAGTAAAGCTAACAATGCAATTAAAGATAATGCAAATGTATACTTCTTAGAAAATGATATTCGTTCTTTTATATTTTTCATCTTTTTGGTTCTCCAAAATAATAACCTTGATATTGGTCAATACCTATACCTTTTAATATTTCAAATATTTTCTTACTATGTACATACTCAGCTACTGTTTTTATACCAAGCTTATGAGCAAAATCATTTATAGTCTGAGTGATAATTAATGAATTTTTATCTGTATCTATATCTTTTATCAAAGATCCGTCTATTTTAATATAATCTGGAGATAATTTTAATAAATGTGAAAAATTAGAATAACCACTTCCAAAATCATCTATAGCTATCTTAGAACCATAAGATTTTACCATATCTATAAACTCTATAACTTTAGTATAATCATCAATACTTTCACTCTCTAATACTTCAAAAGTAATCAATTTTGCAACATCGTATCTTTCCAATAAATCTTTTATAAAATGTATAAAATGTCCACTAACCATATCTTCAATAGATACATTTATATTTACTTGTGTTTGGTTTACTTCTAGTTTTGTTATAACTTTAAGAATCATCATCCGTTCAAGCTTTGTGTATTGTTTTGATTTTTTAGCTATATCTAAAAAGAAAAATGGGGAGAACACTTTATCAGTATCTTCTATCCTCATTAATGATTCATATTTTAAAATTTTTTCATTTTCATCTACAATAGGTTGAAAATAAGGTATAACTCTATCATCTTTTATAGCCTCATCAATAATCTTAGTCCATTTTATATCATTTTTATACTCTTGTTCTATCTCGTCATCGTATATTTTATAAGCTAATTTTGTTTGTTTAGCTTTTTTTAATGCCATATCTGCATGTCCCAATGTATCTTTTTTTGATACTGCGATACCCATAGTGATGTTAATACTTATAGATAGATTTAATTCATCTATATAAATTGGTTTTGAACTAACTGTATCAATAATATCGTTAATATTATCTAAGCAATCATACTCATTAAACAAAATATCTTTCATTAAAACAAACTCATCTGAACCAACTTTATATAAACTACAATCTTTATCTTCAACAAAATGTTTTAAAATTTGAGCAATTTTATACAAAATAATATCACCAATTTTTTCACCATACATATCATTTATATTTTTAAATGAGTCTATATCTATAAGTATAACTATGGGATTTTCTGCTTTATTTATATTTTTTAAAAGTGAATTTCTATTAAATAGTTTTGTTAGATTATCAGTATGAAGTTGATAGTCTAAAAGTTTATTGCGGTCTAAAAGTTCTTGTGTTTTTTTATTTATTTCCTCTTTTAAATGCTGTTTAAGCCTTTTGTTTTCAACTTCGAGAGAAGCTTTTTGAATAGCATCAAGTAAAAGTTCCATATCTATAGGCTTAAGTATATAACTCGTAACATTTTGTTGTAAAGTTTTTAACAAATATTCATTATCGTTAAAAGCAGTAGCATAGATGATAGGTATATTGGAATTAAGTTCTCTTATATTTTCTACCATATCTATACCATTCATATGTGGCATCATTATATCACTTATTACCAAGTCTATTTCATCTTCATTTTCTTTAAAAATGGACAAACCATCAAGACCATCGTTTGCACGAAATATTTTTTTTATAAATGGAGACAAGTTTTGAAAAACTTCCTCTTGTAAACTTTGTTCATCTTCTACATAAAGGATAGTTAATGTTTTTAATAATTCTATATTCATGGCTTAATAATACAATAATATATCTTATATTTGAATTTATTTACAATAAGGGCTATAATTAGAAAAAAATCACATTAAAGATATAAAATATGGAATTTACACTAGATGCTAAAAGTAAGAATGCAAGAGCTTGTACTATAAAAACAGCCCATTCAACTATAAAAACACCTGTTTTTATGCCCGTTGGAACATTAGGAAGTGTTAAATCACTAGATATGCAAGATGTTCTTGATCTACTAGGCGCTGAGATAATCTTAGCAAACACTTATCATACATACCTAAGACCAGGTGATAAAACTATAGCAAAAATGGGGAAACTTCACGGTTTTACAACTTATCCTAAAAGTTTTTTAACAGATAGCGGTGGCTTTCAAGCATTTTCACTTAGCGATATAAGTAAACCAAAAGAGAATGGCATAGAATTTCGTTCTCATATAGATGGTTCTAAACATTTTTTTACACCTAAAAAAGTTATAGATATTCAACATAATTTAGGCTCAGATATTATGATGATACTTGATGACTTAGTTGCCCTTCCAGCAACTCAAGAAAGAATTAAACTTAGTATAGAAAGAACTACTGCTTGGGCTAAAGAGTCTATAGAATATTTTCGTACCAAACAAAAAGAGGGTGTGGGAGTTGAACAAAATATATTTGCTATTATTCAAGGTGGTACAGACAAAGCATTTCGTACTAAAAGTGCAACTGAACTTTGTGCATTAGATTATGATGGTTTTGCTATAGGTGGACTTAGTGTTGGTGAACTTAACGATGAGATGTACGATACTGTTGAGCATACTACTCAGTATATGCCTACAGATAAACCCCGTTATCTTATGGGTGTTGGAACTCCTGAAGATTTGATAGAAAACATCGAAAGAGGCATCGATATGTTTGACTGTGTGATGCCAACAAGAAATGCAAGAAATGGTACACTTTTTACATCTTTTGGTCGTATGAATATCAAAGGTGCAAAATACAAAGAGGATGAAGCACCAATAGATAGCGAATGTAAATGTTTAACTTGTCAAAGATATAGCCGTGCATACATGAACCACCTCTTCCGTGCTAGAGAGATAAGCTACTTTCGTTTAGCAACTATCCATAACTTACATTACTACTTAAACCTTATGAGAGAGGTAAGAGAAGCTATACTTGAAGATAAATTTGCTGAATTTAAAGCTGAATTTTATGCAAAAAGATCTAAAAAATAAGTATATATAAAATTAAAGTTCTAACTCTTTAACTAGATATTCTCCCGTATAACTACCAGTTTTTTTATAGCTAGAAGCTACCTCTTCAGGACTACCTTCAGCTATAACTAAACCTCCACCAGAACCACCTTCTGGACCCATATCTATGATGTAATCTGCATTTTTTATCATATCTAAGTTATGCTCGATTATAAGTACACTGTTTCCAAGTTCCACAAAATGGTGTAGAACTTTTGTAAGTCTATCTACATCTGCAAAGTGTAGTCCTGTTGTTGGCTCATCTAGTATATAAAGTGTTTTTCCTGTATCTTTTCTACTTAACTCTTTACTTAGTTTTATCCGTTGGGCTTCCCCACCACTTAAAGTTACTGCATTTTGCCCTAGTGTGATATAACCTAATCCAACATCAACTAAAGTTTTCATTTTTAGATGTATCTTTGGTATAGCTTTAAAAAACTCAAAGGCTTCTTCTACACTCATAGCTAAAACATCAGCTATAGTTTTGCCTTTATAAAAAACTTCTAAAGTTTGGTTGTTGTATCTTTGACCTTTACAACTATCACACTTTACCATTATGTCAGGTAAAAAGTGCATTTCTATCTTGTTTTCACCCTCCCCTTGACACTTTTCACATCTACCACCTTTTACATTAAAACTAAATCTTGAAGCTGTATAACCTCTGATTTGGCTCTCTTTAGTTTGTGCAAAAAGGTTTCTTATCTCATCCATTACACCTGTATATGTTGCTGGGTTACTTCTAGGTGTCCTACCTATGGGGCTTTGGTCTAAGTATATAACCTTATCTACATTCTCAAGACCTATTATAGTTACACCTTTGACCTTATTTACTTTTCTTGCATGGTTTAGTAACTCTCTTGCAGATGGTAACAAAGTTTGTAGCATCAACGAGCTTTTACCACTTCCACTTACACCCGTTATACATACGAAGTTGTTTAGTGGAATTTTTACACTCAAATCTTTTATGTTGTTAAGTGTTACATTTTTTATCTCTATAAACTTATCTTGCTCTCGTCTATAAAAATACTCTATCTTTTTTCTACCATAAAGATAATCAGCCGTAAGGGTTTTAGCCTTTTTAAGTTGTGCAAGTGTTCCACTAAACATAACCTCACCACCAAATTTACCAGCACCCTCCCCTATATCTACTATAAAGTCAGCATTTTCTATAGTCTCTTTGTCATGTTCTACTACTATAACAGAGTTACCTTTCTCTTGCAAACTTCTAAGAGTTCTTATAAGTTTTAAAGTATCTCTCTCGTGTAGTCCAATACTAGGCTCATCTAAAACATATAAAACACCAGTAAGTCCTGAACCTATCTGAGATGCTATCCTTATGCGTTGGGCTTCCCCACCACTTATAGTTCTTGCATCTCTTCCAAGAGTGATATAACCAAGTCCAACATCATGTAAAAAGTAAAGTCTTTCCCTTATCTCATTTAAAATTGGTGCAGATATAAGTTGTGACTGATTATCAAAGTAACTGAAATTCTCTTCATCTTTAAACCATTCGTAGGTTTTAGTTATAGGCATCTTTAGTAGGTCTGCTATCCCCATAGTACCAACTTTTACGGCTAAAGACTCTCTTTTTAACCTATGAGAATTACAGATATTACAAACCTTTTCACTCATATAGTCATTTAACTCTTTTTCATCTTTTAACATATCGTAAGCGATGCGAATCATACCTGGAAAAACCCTTTTTACTTCATGTTTTTTCCAAAGAAAAGTTACTTCATCTGGTTTACCGTGAAGTATGGCTTTTTTCTGATGCTCTTCTAGTTCTGAATATGGAACCGTTATATCTATACCATTAAAAGCACAAAAACTTTTTAAAAATGTAAAATAGTACCCTTTGTTAAAACCATAAATAATTTTAACTGCACCTTTTTCTATAGGTAAATCTATGTCTATAATCTTATCTACATCAAGTGCATAACGAAGACCTAAACCATCACACTCGCTACAAGCACCTTTTGGAGAGTTGAAAGAAAAACTAAGTGGTTCTAGTGGGTCAAAACTTATCTTACAATCAAAACAAGCATTGTGTTCTGAGTAGTGTATATGCTCATCTTTTAAATCTAACTCTTTAGCATTTAGTATATCAACTTCAAGTTCACCATAACTTTGCTTTAGTGCTTTTTCAACGGCAGATGCTATCCTCTCTTTATTTTCTTCTTTTACAACTACTCTATCGATAACTACTTTTATAGTATGTTTTTTAGTTTTACTAAGTTCTATCTCTTCATCTAGTCTAACCATCACACCATCTATCATAGCTCGTACATAACCTTTATGCACTAATGATTCTAACAAATCTGCATATGAACCTTTTTTTTCACTTACAAGTGGAGCAAGTAAAACAAGCTTTGCACCCTCTGGTAATTTTGCTACCTCATTTATAATATCCGATGCTGACATTTGAGAGATTTTTTTACCACATTGATGACAATGTTGGATACCAACTCTTGCATAAAGAAGTCTAAAGTAGTCATATATCTCAGTTATAGTTCCAACAGTTGAACGAGGATTTTTAGAAGTTGTTTTTTGGTCTATCGCTATGGCTGGAGTTAAACCTTCTATCTTATCTACATCAGGTTTACCTACACGGTCAAGGAACTGTCTTGCATAAGATGACAAAGACTCCATATATCTTCTTTGACCCTCTGCATAAAGTGTGTCAAAAGCTAAGGTTGATTTACCACTACCACTTATACCAGTCATCACCACTAACTTGTTTTTTGGTATGATTAAATTTATATTTTTTAGATTATTTTCTCTTGCACCTGTTATAACTATACTATCTTTTTTCACTCTTGACCTTTTATAAAAAAATTCTTTGTATAAGGTATATTACCACTAACATATAAAATCCAACTAAAAGTTTTTTTTGTAATGTAGAATTTACCTTATCTTTTAAATGTATACCAACATAAACACCAACTAAAGATGCTAAACCTATGATTATCCCTGCTTCAAAATCGATATGACCTTTTAATGAGTGTGATATAAGACCAGAAGTAGATGAAAATATAACAAAAAATAATCCTGCAGAGATAGCTTTTTTAAGTGGTACATGTAGAAATCCAACTAAAATAGGTACTAAGATGATACTACCACCTACCCCTATAGTCATACTAGCAATACCAAGTCCCAAACCTATACCAAATAGTACTATTTTAGAAACATTTTTTTCATCATGATGCTCTTTAGTTTTAAAAAACAACCTTATTAATGCAAATATAGCAAAACATAAGAATATAATCTCTAATGTTTTATCATCAAAAAAAGATGCTAAATTACCACTAAGTAATGCACCTAAAAAACCACCAATACCAATAACAAACACCATACTAACATCAAGAGTACCTTTTTTATTGTTAAGGTAGCTACCATAGATAGAACTAAAAACCATCTGAACTACTGCTATACCTATAGCAACTTTCGTTTCATAACCTAACAAAAGTAATAATGGTACAAGTATAGTTCCACCACCTATCCCAAAAAAACCAGACAACACACCTACGCTAATTCCAAGTAAAATTAATTCCATATAGCATTTTACTAAAAAATCTCTTTGTATTTAATTTATAATTGATATAATTTAAAGTATAATTTATGATTAAGTAAGAGACCATAAATAAGGTAATTTAAAATATCATGATAAAAACAATTCTTAAAGCTGCTGAAAATTTTTGCACACATCAAATAAGACTCCCATATACCGTAAACAATGAAAGCGATAACTCAAAAGCATTTATAGCTTTCATAGATATAAAAACTGAAGATAGTAAAATTTATAGAGTGTATATTGCTGGTGAAGATGGTTTTATACAAAAAGTTTCAAAACTTTTTCTTGAAGAGGATGAAAGTGATGAAGAAACACTCATAGACATGGCACTAGAAACAACAAATCTAATAGTTGGTAGTGCTAAAGTAATTGCAGAAAATCCTTTCACAATAGGTACACCAAATTTTCTTAAAATAGATTATTTAGATTTTGATTATGATAGTCTCAAGGTTATAAAAGTTGAAGACAATGAACTAATTATAGCTATTAAGGAAATTACTTGAGTAGATACAAATACAGGTATAATGATGAAGAACTTGTATTTAATGCAGATGAAGAGTTATCATGGATGGACTATTCGGGTTTATTAGATATGGAAGTTGAATTTGTATCTGTTTTAGGTGAAACTGAACTTAGTGTGGCAGAGATATTAAAACTTGAAAAAGGTTCTATTGTAGATTTAAAAAAACCTGCAGGTGAAAGTGTTGAAACATATGTTAATGGTCGTATTTTAGGAAAAGGTGAAGTTATGGTTTATGAAAAAAATCTTGCTATCCGTATAAATGAAGTTTTAGATTCAGGTGCCGTACTATACCATTTATCAAAAGAGAGATTATGATTAGATTATTGTTAATATTTTTACTTCCACTAAGTATATTTGGTTCTAAAATTTTAAGTTATAATATATATGATAGAACAGATAGAGTTGATGTTATGATTACATTTGACACACCTTATGATGGTACTATAAAACAAAGTAAATCTAAAAAAAAGATTATTATAAAACTAGAAGATGCCATAATAGAATCTTCAAAACTAAAACAATTATCATCTAGGTATATAACTTCTTTAAGTATAACTCCTATGTTAAACTACACTCAAATAGTTGCTTCTATACCTGAATCTGCTGTACTTAAAGCTTCTAAAACATCAGATGGATATGGATTAAGACTAAGATTTTCAGATAATATACCACTAAGAACAACAAAATCAACCAATCAATCAAATACTAATCCACTCTCTTCACTACCAACTAAACCATCTACAGAAATATCTACAAGTTATTACATTGTTGTGTTTATTTTAATAGTAGCTATTGTTATTTTAATTTTAGTAAAAAAGAAACTTTTGTTAACAAATACAAAATCTATAAATAATTCTTCTTGGTTATTTAAAGAAACTACTAAGATGCCTACAACCAATGATGAACAAACTAATATAAATGAAGATACACAAAATGTAAGTATCCGATTTCAAAAAAGTTTAAATGAAGAAAATAGTGTAGTTATGCTTGATTTTGGAGAACAAAGTTATCTTGTTCTTATGGGAAAAAGTAACATTCTCCTAGATAAATTTACAGACAATAAACCAACAACACAAAGTGATTTTGAAACAATTCTGCAAAATAGACATCAAGAACTTGATAACTTCTTAAATGGTGAAGAAAACACTAATAATGAATCATTAGAATCATACAAAAACAAAGCTTCTTATATCTCTTATGAGGTATGATCTTTTAGAAGCTTTTTTATAGTGTTAATATTTCCAAGATGAAGTTTATATGAATCATCCATCATCTTATCTATGTGAAATACTTCTGTAACAGTGATTCCATAAGGGTCTTTTTTCTCTTTTATAACTTTATTTTCATCATTAAAACTATATAAATAAAGCTTTTTCCGAGCCAATTGTATATAATAAGTTAATATAATCTCATTTGAATGTTTTTTCTCTAAAGCTACAACAACTCTTTGATTATCTTTATATTCACCATCTAACTCTAAAAGTTTACGAGCATCTTCTATATCTAAATAACCAATATAAAACTTATTATATAAGTCATGATACCTTTGAATCTTATGGTTCATTAAAAATGATATATCTAAAACAAACTTCTTATGTGAATGAAGAGTTCTTGTTATCCAACTCATAGTATTATAGTAACGAAATGGGTACAATTCCAATGAATGAGCTTCTATTAATTTAGAAGAATTTTTTTTATCTTTTGGTTTTAGTTTTTTATCTTTTTTATCAATAATATATTTTAAAACATCTTTTGCATTAAATTGATTTGTAAACCAAACTTTACAATAAGATGGGAATTGTTTTGTACCAGTTGCACCCTCATTTAAAATTATTAATGCTTTTATCTCGTAATTTGGAAAGATTAACTCTAGTAATGCTTTTTTCTTTCTAAGTCTTTTACGAAGCTTTAGTACAGACTTTACTAAAGTCATTTCAACAAAATATAACTCTTTCTTTTTAGTTATAAAGATAGCATCAAATTCACTTATCTCTCTACTTTTAGTTCTATATACTATCTGTTGTTTTTCACTTATAGATAAGGTATTTGCATAAGCTTTCTCTTTATTTTGATGAAATCCTTTTAATACAAACTTATCTATATCATCACACTCTAAAGCATATCTCAAAAGCTTTTCATAAACAAAGTTTTCAAAAACTTCACCTTCAAAAGATCTATATGAACTTAAATAAGCTGGGTCTTCTTTATCTATACCACTATCGATAAGAGAAAGAAGATGTTTAGTGTTGTAATCATAGTGCAATAAATTATCAGATATATCACTACCATCTAGTATTTTAATCGAATTGCTCATATCTAACATATATACACCTTTTTATTAAAACTTAAATAAAATCAATTTAGCATCTTAAGCTAACTCAGCATTTTTAAAAAAGTTATCTAAAACATCTCTATATTCTGATTGGTCACTAATATGATTAACTTCATCTCTAAGTTTTGAAGCACCACGAAAACCTTTAGAATATGTATGAGTATGTTTTCTAAACATTGCAACACCATGTGAACCATAAAATTCTATCATTTTATCAAAATGTTCCATAATTATAGAATGTTTAATAGCATTATCAATATCTTTAGTTGATGTTTTCAACTGATGAAAGATCCAAGGGTTTCCAACAGCACCCCGACCTATCATAATACCATCACAACCAGTATGTTCTTGCACCCATTTTGCTTTCTCATATGAATCAATATCACCATTTGCTATAACAGGTATAGAGATAGCTTCTTTTATCTCTTTTATGGCATCATAATCAACCGGTGCTTTAAACTTTCCAGCACGAGTTCTACCATGAACTGCTATAAAATCTGCACCACTATCTTCAACCAATTTTGCTATATCTATATGGTTCTTTTTTTCAAAACCAAGTCTTATTTTAACACTTGTTAGACTTTTATTTGATGTGTCTTTTATAGTTTTTATGATATCACCCATAAGAGGAAGATTTAAAAGTAAAGAACTTCCACTACCATGCCCAACAACTTTTGGTACAGGACATCCACAATTTAGGTCTATGATATCAATATCATCTTGTTCATTTAAAACTTCTACTGCTCGTCTCGCCATATCAACTTCAGAAGCAGCTATTTGAACAGAATAAGGGTCTTCTAAGGGGGATTTTTCAAGCATATGTAAAGTTTTTTTTGAACCATGTACTAAAGCATTGGAACTAAGCATCTCACTTACAGTTAAATCTGCACCAAACTTCTTAACAACACTTCTAAATGGTAAGTCAGTAAACCCCGCTAAAGGGGCTAGTGCATAAACTTGATTAGAAAAAGAAAGATTTTTTATCACGATATAAAAAGGTCTATACTAAAATTCTGATTATCATCTTTCAATGCACGATATGCTTTAAAGTTTAAGTATTCTGTTTCTTCAGAATTTCTAAGTATCTCATCAGCTAACTCAAGCATACCCAAATCATAAAGTGTATATAGATAAACATCTAGTAAAGATTCATCATTTTCACTTAAAATTTCAAATAATTTAATTCTTTGGTCTGGAGACATTGACTTAGATAATATTTTAGAAATTTTCATATAATCTTTTTGAGTAAGTTCTAATTTATCAAAAAGTTTAATCATATCTTCATTAGCAATTTCTAAAGTATTTTCACTAGCATTAACTCTATTCATAATTTCAAAAAGAGCCTCTTTAGTTAAAAATGATTTATGTTCTTCTATAAGTTTTAAAGGTGAAGTTTTAGCTATATCTACATAAACAAATTTACATATAGAATCATCATAATTCTTACTATTATTTAGTATATCTTGAGCCGTTATACCACCATTTTTATAATTATTCTTAATATTTTGTATCAATAATTGATTGTTTTTAGCAAGTGAATACTTTTTAAGTTCAACAACTTCACCATTTTGTATCTTATTGATAGCTTTAATTACATCATTTACTTTTTCATTATCTATATCATCTAACATATTTGCATGTGGGAAAATAGTTGCATTATCTATAAGTGAACCAATCAATTTATATCTTGATGTTTTAAATAAGTGATTTCTATCCTCTTTCGCAAGGTAAGCATCCACTATAGCATCTATGATTTTATCAAAATCTTTGTCATATTTACGAAGTTTCATACTACCAAGTAATGAGTAAAAAGATATATGAAAAAAACTAGCTAAAAAAAGTGCAAACATAGGTATTACTACCCACATAGCTACTGATAAAGATGGTAAATGAATACCAAAAAAGTCTATACTCATCGATTCATGTGTTATATATGCATATATATACCACCCAACTAAAACCATCAAACTTAATGATGCTACTATATATTTTTTAATGTGCATTTCTAATCCTTTTATTTTGTTATTTTGATTTTTCTGCTATCTCTCTACAATCAATACAATACATAGCATGTGGCTTAACTTTTAACCTTTGAAAACCTATAAGGTCTTCACACATCTCACATATACCATACTCATGAGATCTTATCTTCTCTAGTGACACATCTATCTCTTTTAACTCTTTTTGCTGTTGTGACACTATAGCACTCTCTACAGATGAATAATTACTATTTGTAGCATAATCACATTCATCATTTAACTCTTCTTTACCTAATTGCATTAACTCTTCATTAACACCAGAAATATTTTTAACTATCTGAATTTTTCTTTCTTCTAGCATATCTTTGAAATAATTTAATTCACTTTGTTGCACTTACTTTCCTTAATTACTTGTGATATGGATGATTACTCAATATAGAAAAACCTCTATATATTTGTTCCATCAACACTGATTTAGCTATTTTATGACTCATTGTTAATTCACTTAAACTTATAACAGCATCACTTTGTTTTAAAAATTTATCTTCAAAGCCATAAGCTCCACCAATAAAAAATCTTACTGCAATTTTATCATTTAAAAGCTTACTAAATTCATAACTATCTAATTTTTTACCTTTTGGGTGTAAAGTTATACTAAAAGATTTTCCTAAATAAGGTTCTAAAGCTCGTGTATATGCTTGTTGCGAAGCTTCTGGTGAAATAGTGTGTGATTTTGCTACATCTTTTGGAAAAATCTCAATATCTTCAACTTTTGCAAAACGAGAAATCATTTTTTGTAAATCTTTATATAAAGGATCATAAATTGAACGCTCTTTTTTAGCTATAGAGATGATATCTATCTTCATTTTAATAATCCACTTCCAATAACATGATATGTAATATTATCAAATTTATCATCTAATCTTACACCACCAATAACACCTACTGGATGTTTAGATATAGATGCTAACTTATCTGCTTCATTACCAAGAACATAATTAACATCATCTTTTGTGCTTGTAGTTCGATATGCCCCTAAACCTATATAGTTTATATCAAGAGTATTTGCTTCTAATATCTCTCTTTCATTATGAGTAGATATACCTAAAAGCTTATCATCTGAGATAATAGTTCTTAGAAAGCTTATGGATTTATTTATATCTATATCTATCTTTTTTAAATCTTCTTGACCTAAATGAACACCATCACAAAACTCTACAAGTTCATAAGCATCATTTACAATTAAAATACCTTCAAAAGTTTTTCTTATCTCTATAAGTTGTGTTTTTATAAACTTAACATCTGCATTTTTATTTCTATACTGAATAATTTCAGCATTATTCTTTTTAGCGATATGTATAAAATCATTGAGAGAAAGACCTCTGTTATCCAAAAGGTCTTGATCGCAAAGTGCATATAAACGCACTATGCTACTTTAAGAAGTGTTAGTAAATCTGATAAAGTCTTTTTAAGTTCATTTCTGTTTACTATCATATCTATTGAACCTTTCTCAAGTAAAAATTCAGCTCTTTGAAATCCATCAGGAAGAGCAGAACCAATAGTTTGTTCAATCACTCTCTGACCAGCAAATCCAACTAATGAACCAGGTTCAGCTATAATAATATCACCAAGTGTTGCAAAAGATGCAGATACTCCACCCATAGTCGGATCAGTTAAAACTGAGATATAAGGTAAATTTTCTTTAGCAAGTTTTGCAAGTGCTGCAGATGTTTTACTCATTTGCAATAAAGAAAATGTACTCTCTTGCATCCTAGCACCACCACTAGCACTAATAATAATCAACCCTTGTTTATTTTCAATAGCACGATTAACAGCACGAACTATCTTCTCACCCTCAACAGAACCAAGAGAACCACCCATAAATGAAAAGTCAAAAACAACTATTTGAGCAGACACACCATTAAGCTTAATTTCACCACTAACTACAGATGAATGTCTTCCTGTCTTTTCTACACCAGCTTCAATTCTTTTAATATAAGGCTTTTTATCTGAAAATTTCAATGGATCGACAGGTCTTAGATTGTCATCGTATTCCACAAAACTATCTTCATCTGCTAGAAGCTTAATCCTATCATCAACACCTATTCTAATATGGAAACCACATTTTGGACATACATAGTTTTGGTTTTCAACCTCTTTATAGTACATAAGAGCTTGACAAGATTTACACTTCACCCAATGAGATGAAACTTCATTTTTTACCGGTTTATTTGCTGAGATTCTAGAAAAAATATTTAGTAAATTCAAAAAAAATCCTCCATTTAATAATAATAATGCATCATTATATCAAAAATATACTTATATTTTTAAATGATACTCTAAATTTTATCATCTGTACTATCTTTTAAAAAAAATCTACATCTTTTTGTGTATTATTTAAAATCAGTGTATCATTTTTACTGAAAAATATTTTATACAGAGTTTTATAATAAGTGTAATAAATACACTTATTATTTTAATAAAGACTTAACTATACTTCTAGCAGCTTCACGACCATCATAAGCAGCAGTTACAACTAAGTCAGCTCCACGGAAACAATCTCCACCAGCATAGATGCCAGATGTTGTAGTTTCGTGTGTGTCTTCATTAATTACAACTCCACCCCAAGCATTAGTTTCTATACCATTTTCTGCTAAAAATGATGGGATTTCAGGGTCAAAACCTAAAGACATGATAACTACATCAGCATTGATTCTAGTTTCACTCCCTTTAATCTCTTCCATCTTTTGACGACCAGACTCATCTTTTGCACCAAGTTTAGTGTTTACATACTCAACAGCGATAGCATTAGAGTTATCATCAAGAATCACTTTTTTAGGAGATGATAAAAATGAAAAGTCAACACCCTCTTCCATAGCATTTTTGTACTCTTTTTTAGACCCTGGCATATTTTTCTCATCTCTTCTATAAAGACAAGTTACATTTTTTGCACCCTCTCTTTTAGCAGTACGAAGACAATCCATAGCAGTATCACCACCACCAATAACCACAACATTTAAGTCTTTAAAATCAAACTTTTTATCGTAAGAAGTTTTAAATCTTTTCTTTTGAATAGCAGTTAGATAGTCCATAGCATCATATACATTTGAAGCATTCTCGCCAACTAAAGATGCTCTTTTTGCTTTAGTAGCACCAACACCAACAAAGATAGCATCATGAGTTTTTTCAATATCTTCAAAAGTTATATCTTGACCAACTTCACAGTTAAGAACTAACTCCATACCAGCATCAGTTAAAAACTTAACTCGTCTTTCAACTATCTTTTTATCTAGTTTAAAGTTAGGTATACCATAAGTTAAAAGTCCACCTGCTCTATCTGCTCTTTCATACATAGTTACTGCAATTCCAGAACGAAGAAGATAAGTAGCACAACTAAGACCTGCAGGTCCACTACCTATGATAGCTACTTTTTTATCTGTAGTAATACCTGGAAATTCAGGTGCAAAACCAGCTTTGAAACCCTCTTCTGTTATGTGTGTTTCAACTGAACCTATAGTGATAGCACCATGTCCATCATTTAGAGTACAATCACCCTCACAAAGTTTGTCATGTGGACAAACACGACCCATAACCTCTGGAAAAGGTGATGGCTCATTTGAAAGTTTAAATGCAAACTCTAAATCTTTTTCACTTACAGACTTTAACCATTGTGGTATGTAGTTATGAAGTGGACATTTGTTTAAACAAAATGGGTCACCACATTGGATACATCTATCGGCTTGAGTAGAAGCATCATCTTTATCGAACACTTCATAAATCTCACCAAAATCTTTTGTTCTTTCAACCACAAGTCTTTTTGTTGGTTCTAATCTCTCTGTTGTTAAATATTCTCTCATGATTAGTCTCCTTTTTCTACATTTAATGGTAATTTTGTTAAGTTTTTAGGTTTAACTAACCAGAAGTTTCTTACCTCTATTCTAAAATTATCAAGTAGTTCTTTTGCTTTTTTACTTTCAGTCTCAACAAGATAATCTTTAAGTAATCTTTTTAAGTAGTGTCTAGCTTCATCACCCTCATCAGTATCGATTCTGATAGAATCAACTAACTCACGGTTTACATTTTCAATAAATGAATGATTTTTATCATATACAAAAGAGATACCACCAGTCATACCAGCACCAAAATTTATCCCTGTTTCACCAAGAATTACAACTACACCACCTGTCATATACTCACAAGCATTGTCCCCTGTTCCCTCAACGATAGCTAAAGCACCTGAGTTTCTAACAGCAAATCTCTCACCAACTGAACCTGAAACATAAAGTTTACCACCAGTTGCACCATAAAGACAAGTGTTACCACCAGCTGAGAACTCTTCACCCTCGTTTTTAGAAGTGATGATGATTTTACCACCGTGCATACCTTTTCCAAGGTAGTCATTTGCAACACCATCAAGATATATAGAAACACCATTGATTAAGAATGCACCAAGAGCTTGACCTGCTATACCTGTAAGGTTGATTTTAATAGTGTCAGGTTTAAGTCCTGCATCTCCATAGTATTGAGCGATTTCACCACTTACTCTTGCACCAAAACTTCTGTTAAGATTACAAATATCTCTAGTAATTCTTATAGGATGTTCAGGATGCTGAATAGCACTCATAGCCTCTTTTACAACATCTATCTCAAACTGATTGTTATCAAATGGATGGTTAAATGGTTGTTGATGAGTATCTACACCATCTTCTTTATGTAGCACTGCTGAGAAATCAAATTTCTTAGCAAACTCATCATCTTTAACAGATAAAATTTCACTTTTACCTATCATCTCTTCCATCGTTTTAAAACCTAATTCAGCCATGATACTTCTAACATCTTCAGCTAAAAGTGTAAAGTAGTTTATAACTTGATCAACATGACCCTTAAAGAACTCTTCTCTAAGTTTTTCATTTTGAGTTGCAATTCCTACTGAACATTTATTTACATGACAAATTCTAAGCATTTTACAACCAACAATAGTTAAAACACCAGTACCAAATGCAAAAGACTCAGCACCTAAAAGTGCAGCTTTAACAACATCTAAACCTGATTTTAAACCACCATCAGCTTGAAGTTCAACCATACTACGAAGGTTATTTGCTTTTAGAGAGTTATGAGCTTCAGCAAGTCCAAGTTCCCAAGGATTACCAGCAAATTTTATAGATGTAAGTGGTGCAGCACCAGTTCCACCATCACCACCTGAGATGATGATTTTATCTGCATAAGCTTTTGCAACACCAGATGCAATAGTACCAACACCAACAGTTGAAACAAGTTTCACAGCTACACGAGCCTTAGGGTTTACTTGTTTCATATCGAAGATAAGTTGTGCTAAATCTTCTATAGAGTAGATATCATGATGTGGAGGTGGTGATATAAGTGTAACACCCGGAACAGTATGACGAAGTTTACCTATAAGTGGTGTAACTTTATGACCTGGAAGTTGTCCACCCTCACCTGGTTTTGCACCCTGAGCTACTTTTATCTGTATCTCTTCTGCACTTCTAAGGTAAGCAGGAGTTACACCAAATCTACCAGATGCAACTTGTTTGATTTTTGAAACTCTCTCAGTACCAAATCTATCTTTATCTTCTCCACCCTCTCCAGAGTTTGACTGACCACCGATTCTATTCATTGCTATAGCTATAGTTTCGTGTGCTTCAGGAGAGATAGAACCAAGACTCATAGCAGCAGATGCAAATCTTTTAAAGATTTTTTCTTTTGACTCAACTTCATCAATGCTAATTGGTTTTCTACTAGATTTTAAGTCAAAGAAATCACGGATAAACTTTAGACCTCTTTTATTTACTAACTCTTTAAGTCTATCAAAATCCTCTTTTTTACCACTATCTGCTACTGTATGGATAGCATGGATAACAGCAGGACCAAAGTCATGATGCTCTTGACCTGAGTAAAATTTATAATATCCACCAATATTTAGAGGGAAAATCTTGTTAAAGCCATCTTTTTTGAAAGCTTCTTTATGTATAGTTTTAAGTCTTTCGTTTATATCTTCATAACCAAGTCCAGGGATAGCACAGTGTGAAGTTTCAAAACAATCTTCAACTATCTCTTTACTTAATCCCATAACATCGAAAAGACCAGTATTTCTATAAGATGCAATAGTCGCTATACCCATCTTAGACATAATCTTTAATAGTCCAGCATTTAATGCAGAGTGAACTGATTTTAATGCTTCATTTATATCTATATGTTTAGCTTTGTTTCTCTCTAGTTGAGAGATAGCTGTAGAGAAAAGTAAGTTAGGGTAAATTGCAGATGCACCATACCCTATAAGAACAGCAGCACTATGAGAGTCCATAACTTCACCAGTTATAGCTATCATAGAAACTAAGTGACGAACACCAGCTTTTAGTAGTGCTATATTTAAACGACCTATCGCCATAGCCATAGGGATAACAAGATTATCTTTGCTAAAGTCTTTATCATCTAGTATAACGATTCTTACTTCATCATTTTTAACTGAATCTATAACTTTTTCTACTAAAGCATCTAGTGCTGATTTTAGATCACCATTATATGCTGTTGAGAAAGTTTCGTTGTGATAAAAAGCTTGGTAACGAGGTGATTTTTTATCTCCAAATGATTTTAAAACATTTAGTTTTTCTTGTGTAACTATCGGAGATACTGCTTTTAGTCTATGTGCATGAGTTGGTACTTCATCTAAGATGTTGTGAACCTCTCCAAAACCAGTGTTTAAACTCATCACAACTTTTTCACGGATAGGGTCAATAGGTGGGTTTGTAACTTGTGCAAACTTTTGTTTAAAGTAGTCTGTAAAGTTTCTTTGCTTATTTGAAAATGCTGCAAGTGGTGTATCATCACCCATACTTCCAACTGCTTCTTTAGCATCATTCATCATAGGTTCTACAACTTGTTCGATAACCTCTTGAGTAACATTAAAGTATCTTTGTCTATCTACAAGTTCATCTTTATCAAACTCACACTCAGATGCATACTGACCATCAACATGCTCTTGAAGATATATCATGTGTTCATTTAACCACTTCATATAAGGGTTTGAACTTTTTAGATAATCATTAATCTCATCATTTTTAAGTAATTTACCATATTTAAGGTCAAGACCTATCATCTCACCAGATTGTAAACGACCTCTCTCTTTGATGTTATCTTCATCTATATCTACAACACCATATTCAGATGCAATTAAAAGGTTATCATCTTTTGTTACTATATATTTTGATGGACGAAGACCATTTCTATCTAATGCACAACCTATATAACGACCATCAGTTACACTAAATGCAGCTGGACCATCCCATGCTTCAAATACAGTTGAGTGGTACTCATAAAATGCACGAAGTTCTGGGTCCATATGAGGAGCATTTTGCCAAGCTGATGGGATAACACCACGAACAGCTTTGAAAAAGTCCATACCATTTACAAGTAAAAATTCTAAAAAGTTATCAGCTGAAGCACTATCAGAAGCTCCTAGTTGTAAGATAGGTAAGATTCTTTTTATCTCTTCATCTGTAAAAACTTCACTTTTAATGCTTTCAGATTTTATCTCAACATTAAAACGGTTACCCTCTACTGAGTTTATCTCACCATTGTGTGCAACTGCACGGAATGGTTGAGCTAGCTTCCAAGCTGGTAATGTGTTTGTTGAGAATCTTTGGTGAAAAAGTGAAAATGAGATTTTAAATCTCTCATCTGCTAAATCTTTATAAAACTCTTTAATATGTGTAGGCATGATAAGCCCTTTATATGAAAGAACTTTAGAACTCATAGATGCTATATAGAAATCCTCATCACCCAAAAGCTTATGCTCACACTCTTTTCTTGAAAGATATAAAAGTGCATCAAATCTATTTGTAGCCATTATAGAGTTTGGTACTATAAACATTTGAACTATGTTCGGTAAAGATGCGATAGCTTGATCACCTAAAGCATTTATATTTACAGGTACATCACGACGAAGAATAACTTTTAGGTCATTTTCATTACAAAACTCTTCTAAAGTATCAAGATTTGCTCTATCTTTTGTAAACACCGATGCAACTGCAAATTGTTTTGCTAGTTCTACACCACATTTACTCGCCTCTTCTGTTAAAAATTCTGTTGGCATAGAAAGTAAAAGTCCACTACCATCGCCTGTTTTACCATCTGCTGCAACAGCACCACGGTGCATCATTCTCTCCAATGCAGTAACTGCATCGTTTAAAACTTTATGAGATGCTTTATTTTTGATGTTGGCAACTAAACCAAAACCACAGTTATCTTTGAATGATCTTAATAAATCATGATGTTCAACCATTTTCACTCCTAAATTTATAAATTTATATCTAAATCTATATATGTTTAATCTCTTATTAAAGAGACTTAGTCTATTTAGACAAACTAAAGCCATTATATAGTCTTTATATTTAATCTCTGATTATTCTACTAAAAGTTCATTTTATAATTAACTAAAGTGTTTATATATTACCCGTTTAAATAAATATTTAAAAAATAAATGACATATTGCAATATTTTTTAATCATATAGTTTTATTTTACTATAATTTTGTAATTTTTAAATACATAAGGCAAATATTATGGCAAAAAAAAGAACATTATTTGAATGTCAGCATTGTGGACTTAGCACTCCAAAATGGATGGGAAAATGTACAAACTGTGGTGCATGGGATTCATTTATAGAACTAAATGAACATCAACAAGAAGTTATAAAACAAAGTAAATCAACAAGTTCTAAAACTGCAAAAGCCATAAGTATAAACAAAATTAAAGAGGAAAAAGTTTTTAGATACTCTTCAAAAGATGATGAATTAGATATGGTTTTAGGTGGTGGTATAGTTCCTGGTTCTCTTACACTAATAGGTGGTTCACCTGGTGTTGGAAAATCTACCCTACTGTTAAAGGTTGGTGGAGATATAGCTTCTAGTGGTAAAAATGTTCTATATGTAACAGGGGAAGAATCAGCCGGTCAGATAAAACTTCGTGCAAACAGACTAGATGCGAACAAAGATAGCCTATACCTTTTAAGTGAGATTAGACTTGGGCAAGTTTTAGTTGAATTAGAAGAGAGGAATTATGATTTTCTTATTATTGACTCTATACAAACTCTTTATAGTGAAGATGTATCATCAGCACCTGGTTCTGTTACACAAGTAAGACAGATAACTTTTGAACTTATGAGAATAGCAAAAGATAAAAATATAGCTATATTCATCATAGGACATATCACGAAAGAGGGTTCTATAGCAGGTCCTCGTGTACTTGAACATATGGTTGATACTGTTTTATACTTTGAGGGCGATTCATCTCAAGAACTTCGCATTTTAAGAGGGTTTAAAAACCGTTTTGGTCCAACAAGTGAGATAGGTGTTTTTGAGATGAGAAGTGATGGTCTTGTAAGTGCTACTGATATAGCTTCAAGATTTTTTAACCGTAATTCGCATCAATCAGGTTCAGCACTAACTGTTGTTATGGAGGGTTCTCGCCCTATCATCTTAGAAGTTCAAGCACTTGTTTCAGAATCACACACCCCAAACTCTAAAAGACAAGCTACAGGTTTTGATAACAATCGCTTAAATATGCTTCTAGCATTGTTAGAAAGAAAACTTGAAATTCCATTATCAGGATATGATGTATTTATAAATATAACTGGTGGTATAAAGATTACTGAAACATCTGCAGACTTAGCTATACTTGCTGCTATTATCAGTAGTTTTCGTGATCGTGCTATCTCAAAAGAGACTATATTTATAGGAGAGGTTTCTCTTGTTGGTGATGTAAGAGATGTTTATGGAATGGATGTCAGACTTCGTGAAGCTAAAATGCAAAACATCTCAAAAGCTTTAGTTGCAAAAAAACCTTTAGAAAAAACTACCATAAAAACTTTTGTAGTTGATGAAGTTACAAAACTTTTAGAGTGGTATTAGGTAATTTTGGTTCAAATATTGTATACTTGTGAAATTAAATATTTGAGGAATAATGAGTATGATTGATATAGAGATAAGAAGTGAAGAAAGATTTTCAAGAATATCTACAGCTTATGAGGGTGAAGTAGAAAAAAAGCAAGTGATTGAGACTATAGAAAAGATTATAAGTAAGTATGACTATAAACCTGAAACACATACTACTGAACTTTCACACAACAGAGAAGTTTTTGTAGTTGAATACCATGATGATATGCATCGTGAATCTGGTGTTATTTTTAAAGAAATAATGAAAGCTCTTAACATAAAAGAGTGTATCTAACTTATCCCCACAAAAAGTGATTAATATGAACTTAGAAGAATATGCAGAAGGTAACAAACTTTTTAGAACTTATTTTAAGAAAAATAAAGATTCATTACTAAATCTTGTAAAAAATGGTCAATCACCGAAGGCTTTATTTATAGGTTGTTCTGATTCAAGAGTTATACCAGACTTGATGGTACAATCAAATCCAGGAGATCTTTTTGTTATAAGAAATGTTGGAAATTTTGTACCACCTTATAAGCCTGATGAAGATTTTCACTCTACTGCTTCTGGCATTGAATATGCTGTAAGTATTTTAAATGTAAAAGAGATTATTATCTGTGGTCATACCCATTGTGGTGCTTGTGCTCATCTATATGAAGACATAATTGACCCATCTCTAATCCACACAAAAAAATGGCTAGAACTAGGAGAGACTGCAAAAAAGACTGCTATATTGAGTCTTGGTGCAAATGCGGATAAAGAGGAACTTTTAAGACTTACAGAAAAATTATCAGTTATTAAACAGATTGAAAATATTTTAACATACCCAAATGTTAAAAAAAGATTTGAAGATGATGATCTTTGTATACATGGTTGGTACTATAATATAGAAACAGGTAGTATAGACTACTATAATGCTGAAACTTATGAATTTTTACCACTTAAAGAATTAATGCAATAAAGGAAAAAAGATGGCTGAAGAAGAAAATAAAGAGACAGAAGAAGAGGAACAACCAAAAGAGAAAAAATCTAGTAATATGCTTATGATAATAATTATAGTAGTATTAATTCTTATCATTATTATTGGTGGTGCTATAGCTTTTCTTATGATGAGTGACGATAAAGAAGCTGTAGATGAAAAAGCACCTCAAACAAAAGAAAAAACTGTATCTAAAAAGAAAAGAGCATCATCTGTTATGGATGATACAAGATCACTATCTGAGATTGGTGTCTTATATCCACTAGATACATTTACTGTAAACCTTAAAAGTGATTCTGGTCGTAGATACTTAAAAGTAACTATGAGTTTAGAAGTAAATGGTGAAGAGTTAAGCTTAGAGTTAGATGCTAAATCGGCTGTTTTAAGAGATAGGATTATAAGAATCTTAACATCTAAAACTTTGGAAGAGATTTCATCTAAAAAAGGTAAAGCTAAAGTTACAGCACAGATTATGGATACACTGAATTCTATGATAGTAGATGGAAGTATAGAAGGTATATACTTTACTGAATTTGTTATTCAGTAAGTAAAATTTCATTTAACTATTTGTTAATTTTAAATATATGTTCCCACAAAATTGTGGGAACTATAGAGTATAAAAAGTTAGATGCTTTAGGTATTTAAAGCATCTTAAACTTTTGTTTTATCTAGTTTGCCCACTACCATATATCTTAAACTTATAAGTAGTAAGCCCCTCTATGCCCATAGGTCCTCTAGCATGAAGTTTGTTTGTACTGATGCCAACTTCTGCACCAAAACCAAATGCTCCACCATCTGTAAATCTTGTTGAAGCATTTACATAAACAGCTGCTGCATCTATAGAGTTTAAAAATAGTTCTGCACTTGTTATATTTTCAGTAATTATCGCTTCTGAATGACCTGATGTAAATCTTGTTATATGCTCTACTGCACCCTCAACACCATCTACCACTTTTATATTTAGTATATTTGCTAGGTATTCAGTATCATAATCTTCATCTGTTGCATTTTCAACCTCTATGATGCTTTGAGTATCTTTACAACCTTTTAAAAGTGTTTTAGCCTTATCAAACTCCACTTTTAGTTTAGGTAGTGCATCTTTTGCTATAGCTTTATCTACAAGTAAAGTCTCCATCGCATTACAAACACCCGGTCTTTGCACTTTTGCATTTAAAGATATTGCTATTGCATCACCCAGTTTTGCATCTTTATCTATGTAGGTATGGCATTGACCTTTGTCGTGTTTTACTACACTTACAGTTGCATTTTCACTTACATACTTTATAAGCCCTGCTCCACCCCTAGGGATAATCAAGTCTACATACTTATCCATCTTTATAAGCTTACTTACACCCTCACGAGATGCATCTGGTATAAGTGAAACTAAAGCACGAGGTAAGTTGTTAGCTTCTAAAGTGTCTTGCAGAACTTTTGCTATAGCTTCATTTGAATTTTGAGCCTCTTTTCCACCTTTTAACACACATACATTTGAACTTTTAAAACATAATGCTGCTGTATCACTTGTAACATTTGGACGGCTTTCATAGATGATACCAATAACTCCGATAGGGATAGAAACTTTTTCTATCTTTAAGTCATCTTCAGTTATCCAACCATCAAGAACACGACCAACAGGGTCTTTTAGAGATGCTATCTCTTCTACTGCTATAGCCATGCTTTCTATGCGAGATGCATCTAAAAAAAGTCTATCCATCAAAGCTGATGAAAGGTTATTTTTTTTACCATCTGCCATATCTTTTTCATTTGCTTTTACCAAATCATCAGTATTTTTTCTTAAAGCTTGTGCCATCTCTTTTAATATACGATTTTTCTCTTTGCCACTTAAAGCCCCTAAAACTCTACTTGATGCTTTTGCTTCTTTTAAAAATGCTTCCATAAATCTTCCTTTTATAAAATTATACTTTATTTAGGGTAAAAAAATTAACTTTTTCCTCTATTAGATTTATATTGTTTTCTTGTTGCAACAAAATCTTTAAAAAAATATCACTAATTATATACTCACCTCTATCTATATTTTTTATATACCCCATATCTTCAAGTGATTTATATGTTTTATACAAAGTTGGGCTATCTATGCTAGTATCTTTAGTAGAGTTTGCCAAATTTGCTAAAACTTTTAAATGGTGTTTCTTTTGTTTTATCTTTTCCATAATCTCTTCAAGATATGATTTTGTTTCAAAAAATGCAGTTGTAAGTGCTTCTATGCAATCATCTTTATCTATATGATGTTTATCTTCTTCTAAAAGTTTATAATAGACACTTTGTAAAGTTTTCATAGTATAAAATGGATGCCCCTCAAGATACTTTATAGTTTCAAATAAAAATTCACTATAAGTTATCCCTTTTTTATCGAAAAAATCTCTACAAAATGTAGAAAGTTCATCTATATCTAGTCCATCAAGAGTGATTACCCTTGCAAAGTGAAAAAATGGTGATGCTTTACTTGAGAAGATTTTATTCATGATAGACTCTATACTTCCTAAAAATATATAGGTAACATACTCATGATGTTGTATAACACTTCTTAACTTATCAAGTATCTTTTTATCTGCTATAAGTAAAATATCTTGAAATTCATCAAAAGCAAATTTAATATTTATATTTTGCTTTTTTGCTACTGTTTCTACAATATCGATAGCATATAAAAAAAACTCCACTTCATCTATTTCTGATTTTTCATTTTTTTCCAATACCTCGATAGTAAATTCTGCTATCTCTATATCTATCTTTAAACTACCTTTTAATTGTTTAAATAAACTAGAAATTGATTTTTTGGCTTTGGATACTATACCATCTATACCAGCATATTTATATGCTTCATTTATGATTTGTTCTGCTAAAGATTGTAGTGAGGTAGCTCTTTTTATATCTACATAGATTTTATCATAACTATACAGTTCAAATAGATGCACTACCAAAGAAGTTTTACCATATC
>Ga0256842_1000562_pt1 | contig 32662 bp, 32 predicted proteins | sample 4559240metaG_FD_185973 | JGI IMG/M metagenome (GOLD analysis project Ga0256842, IMG submission 185973) | Hydrothermal vent microbial communities from Guaymas Basin, Mexico - 4559-240 | ecosystem: Environmental > Aquatic > Marine > Hydrothermal vents | place: Mexico: Guaymas Basin | collected...
ACAAAAAAAGAATAAACTATCAAAACCTGTTTTGATACATAGAAAAATAACCAAAGCTGATTTGAGTAATTTAAAAGAGATATTTTTCACTGATAAAGGCTGTGGAAATATTACAGAAATAAAAGGGAAAGAATGGAAAGTTGAATTTAAAATAAATAGCAATGAATAGCCCACGCTTCGCAGTCATACACATTGCCAAGTCGCTCGAAAAGCCCACCGCACGACCAAAACTTGCCAAAGAGTATGGCTGCCCCAACGCTTTTTTGCCGACCCGAAAAAACTATTTTTTTTAGAAACATTAGTGCTTCGATTGAAAGAAATATGAATGTAAATATATTAATAACAGACTGAAAATGAATAAAGCCCAGCATACAACAAAGAACTGAGCTAAAAACCAAGCAAAAAGAGTAAAATTTACTTTTTCGAACTACCTTTGTATTCGTGGAGGCAGTTTAGAAAAGAAGATTTAATGAGAAGGCAGTACCAATTGATATCTTTTATCGTAGGGTTTGCCTGATTTAGCAATAGCAAAAGCTTGTTTTAAATAAATCAAGATACTCTTTGAAAAATTCTGGACTAACCCATGTATCCTTAAAAAAGATTTTTAATTCTTGAATTTTAGTAATATCTTTGTTGTGTAGCATAGTGGTAGCTTTTTTGTTGGTACTTCAAAAATGCTAATATTCAGATTGTTAGCTTAAATATTGTGCTACTTTTTTTTATAAATTTATTACCTTATAACACTTGTGTTTATTGGGTGCTAAACTTCAGTTAGTAAAAATGGCTTTTTTAGGCTGCATACATTTCAAAATATACTATCTTTGCTATTCGTATGCCAATAATTTACAAGAAGGACATAAAGGATCACACTGTGATGGGCGTTTGGAAAATATCTGAAAGCGTCGATGAGTTATTGTCAATGATAGACTTTAAGGGTGAAGATTATGCTACTTTTGAAAAGTTTAAAGTAAAATCTCGCCAAGCTCATTGGCTTAGCTATCGCCTTATGATTAGGCAACTTATGGGTCCTGATTGTAAATGCGATTTCTATTATGACGAACACGGTAAACTTCAATTTAAAGATTTGGATTACTCAATATCTGTAACTCATAGTGGTTTGTATTCAGGTGTTATCATTAGCAAAGATCATTATGTAGGAATTGATATTGAAAAAATTGGTGATAGAATTAATTTATTAGCAGACAAATTCTTAACAGAAAAAGAGAAAGAGTTTTTACCTAAAGAAGACCAGTATAGATATCTGACAGTTCTATGGAGTGCTAAAGAGGCTCTTTATAAATTGTTTGGTAAGTCAAATGTAATTTTTGATAAAAATATAATCCTTGAACCTTTTATACTTAGTAATCAAGGCAAATTTCAAGGGCATATTATTATTGATGATATAAAGAGAAGTTATGACTTGGGTTATGAGTTCTCTGATGAAGAAGACTATATATTAGTATATTGTGTTGATGAATCAATACGAATTAAAGAAAAAATATAATATTCATGTCCATATTAGCAGATATAGAAAGCTCAAATAAAGCTCAAATAGCAATGCTTATTGACCCTGATAAATTTGAAGAGTCACAGGTGTTAAAACAAATTAATGCTGCTAATAATGCAGAAGTAGATTATATTTTTCTTGGCGGAAGTCTTATTTCAAATAACGCTTTAGATATTTCTATTGAATTTATTAAAGCAAATTGTAATATACCTTTGGTATTATTCCCCGGAAATAGCACTCACGTAAGCTCTAAAGCAGATGCTGTACTTTTTTTAAGTTTAATTTCCGGAAGAAATGCTGACTTACTTATTGGCAACCATATACATGTGGCATCATGGATTAAAAAACAAAAACTTGAGGTTATACCAACCGGATATATGCTTATAGAGTGTGGCAGATTGACTACTGCTCAATATATCAGTAATACTATTCCTATTCCTTATGATAAACCGGATATTGCCTCTGCAACTGCAGTGGCCGGTGAATTATTAGGTCTTAGGACTATATATATTGATGGTGGTAGTGGTGCTGAAAAAACTATCTCTGTTCAAATGATTTCCAAAGTAAAACAGAGTATTGATATACCATTAATTGTTGGAGGAGGAATCAAGAGTGTGGAATCAGCAAAGAAAATTGTTAAAGCTGGTGCAGATATTATTGTTATTGGTAATGCTGCCGAAGAAAATCCGGATTTAATTACGGATATTGCTAATGAAATTCATCAATTATAATTTACGTTTATTATTTTATTTAAATCTCAAACAGTCGTTTTATAAATTATGAGAAAAATTGTACTTATAACGTTTTTAATCAGTTTAGTATTTACTGGTTTTACACAGCAAAAAGTTATTAAAATTAGTGACCCCTATACTAATCCGGAAGTTTATCCCAAAAGGGTATCAGGCTTGCAATGGATGGATAAATCTACATATACTTTTGTGAAGGATAGTTTTATTTATAAAAGCGGCATTAAGTCTAAGATGATGGATGTCCCTTTTGTTCTTCTTTCAAAATTTAATAATGATCTGGAAAAGGCCAATCATAAAGCTGTAAAAAGATTTCCAAGTATATCTTGGAAATCGTCGACAATATTTACTTTTGCTTTGAGAGATACTTTTTACAGTTATAATATTACTGATGGGAATATTAAATTATTATGCTATTACCCTCAAGAAGAGGATGTTCTCATGCTAAATCCTGTAAATTATTCTCAAGCTGCTTTTACTAGGGATAATAATTTGTATATGTCTGATGGCGAAACTGTAATTGCTGTTACAAACGACGAAAATAAAGGTATAGTTAGTGGTCAGACTGTTTCAAGAAGCGAATTTGGAATTGTTGATGGTATTTTTTGGTCTCCAAAAGGAAATCTTCTTGCTTATTATACAAAAGATGAGACAAATGTGGGAGAATATCCTTTGGTTGATATCGACGCAAGAGAGGCTAAAGTCAAAATGATTAGATATCCAATGGCAGGAATGGCTTCGGAGATAATTTATATAAATGTTTATAATCCCAAAACTAAAACTAAAGTTAGTCTTGATACTAAAGATTTAAAAGAATTTTATTTTACAAATATTACTTGGAGCCCGGATGAGAAATTTATTTTTATTCAGGTACTTAATAGAGAACAAAATCATATGTGGCTAAACAAATATGACGTTAGTACTGGAAAAATGGTAAAAACTCTCTTTGAGGAAACTAATGATAAATGGGTTGAACCTGAAGAGAAAATTCATTTTTTAAATAATAGCAATGATAAGTTTGTTTATATGAGTGAGCGCGATGGTTTTTATCATGCTTACCTTTGCAATACTGAGGGTAAAATACTAAAACAACTTACAAAAGGTAGTTGGGTAATTACTGCTTTCAAAGGTTTTGATAGTAAGAATACAAAAATGTATTTTATGGCAACAAAAGATAGTCCTCTTGAAAACAATCTTTATTCTGTTAATCTTAAAACCTTGAAAATAACTAGAATAACAAAAGACACAGGAACACATCATGTATATTTTAATAAAGATAAAGAATTAATAATTGACCGTTTTTCCAGTCTTGATGTGGTCGCCAAATATCAAATTATTGATACTAAAAAAGGTAATGTTATTAAAGTAATAATGTCAGATAATGAGACGCTTAAGGATTTTTCTTTAGGAGAGATGACTATTGATAAGCTAAAAGCCGATGATGGAAGTGAACTTTATTATCGGTTGATAAAACCTGTAAATTTTGACCCAAAGAAGAAATATCCGGTAATAGTTTATGTTTATGGAGGTCCTCATGCACAGTTAGTTAAGAATACTTTCTTAGGCGGAGGAGGATACTTTCTTCAAGCATTGGCAGCAAAAGGATATGTGGTATTTACATTAGATAACCGTGGATCTGCTAATAGAGGCTTCGCTTTTGAAAGTGTTATTCACCGTCAGTTGGGAGTTGTTGAAATGCAAGATCAAATGAAGGGTATTGAGTTTATAAAGAAACAATCTTATGTGGATACAACCAGAATAGGTGTTCATGGTTGGAGTTATGGTGGGTTTATGACGACATCCTTAATGTTGAATCATCCTGAGACTTTTAAAGTTGGTGTTGCAGGAGGTCCTGTTATCGATTGGAAATATTATGAAGTGATGTATGGAGAACGTTATATGGATAGACCTCAGGAGAATCCGGAAGGCTATGAAAATTCTTCAACATTGAATAAAGTTAAAAATCTTAAAGGTAGATTTTTGATAATTCACGGAACAATGGATCCTACTGTCGTTTGGCAAAATAGTCAGATGTTTGTAAAGAAATGTGTTTCAAACCAAAAACAGCTTGACTATTTTATTTATCCCGATCACGAACATAATGTAAGAGGTTTTGATAGAATGCATTTGGAAAATAAAATAGCAAAATATTTTGACGATTTTTTATAAGTAAATTTTATATAATAGTATAAATGGAATCAACAAGACAACAAAAAATAAATAAATTGCTTCAGCGCGATTTAGGAACAATATTTCAACTTGAAAGTAGAAATATATTAGGAACAGCTGCTATGATAAGCGTTACAAAAGTGCAAGTAAGTAGGGATTTGTCATCAGCACGTGTTTATTTGAGTTTGTTTGCTACTGATGACAAAGAAGGACTCTTGAATGATATAAAAGCTAAAAAGACAGCATTTAGAACACTTCTTGCAAGTAAAATTCGACATCAGCTTAGAGTGGTGCCTGATTTAATTTTTATCCTGGATGATTCTCTTGATTATATTGAGAATATTGATAAACTCTTAAAAAAGGATGACTAAGTAGTAGTATTATTCGTTGCCGGAAATAATATTTATCTCACATAAAGTCAACTCGTATTATTAATACAAAAGCAAAGTAAATTGTATTAATAAGCAATAAATAGCGAGGGTGTAATACGGAAAAACCTTCCCGAAATAAGTTCGGGACAGGCTGATTTATAAAAGCTTATGACAAGTTCAGATTATTACTGTAACCTAAAATTCTAAATCCCAATAAAATAAGATATAAAAAGGAGCATCATGACTGGTGCTCCTTTTATATTGCTGCCTGACAAGGATTCGAACCAAGACTCTTTCGATTCAGAATCGAATGTGTTGCCGTTACACCATCAGGCAATGTTAATAATATGCAAATGTAAAAAATATTTGCTTTGATGCCCTAAATATTTGGTAATTTTGCTGCAATTCATTTTATAGATAATATTATGAAGTAATTTTTTTTAAATTATTATTATTATGACAGTACAAAGAAAATCTATACTTATTATAATGGATGGTTGGGGAGAAGGTTCTCATGACAAAGCAGACGCCATTTATAATGCTAAAACACCCTATATTGACAGTTTATATGCCGATAATTATGTTGCAAAAGCACATCTCGATGCTTGTGGTGAAGAGGTTGGGTTGCCAAATGGCCAAATGGGCAATTCGGAAGTAGGACATATGAATATTGGTGCCGGAAGAGTTGTTTATCAAGACTTGGTAAAAATAAATTTAGCAGTAAAAGATAATAGCATTGACAAAAATGAAAAACTTAATGAAGCTTTTGATTATGCAAAGGTTAATAATAAACAAATTCATTTTTTAGGTCTTTTATCTGATGGTGGTGTGCATTCTTCTATGGAGCATTTGTATAAATTGATAGAAATGACTAGCCAAAGAAATTTGGACAAAGTTTTTATTCATGCTTTAATGGATGGTAGAGATACTGACCCTAAAAGTGGAATAGATTTTATGAAGAAGACTCAAGAGTTTTTATCGAATCATACTGCAAAAATAGCTAGTGTATGCGGACGATATTATACTATGGATAGGGATAAGAGATGGGAACGTATTAAGAAAGGATATGATTTAATGGTTAAAGGCGAAGGATTAAGTTTTGTAAATCCAATCTCAGCTATACAAACTTCATATAATAGAGAGATTACTGATGAATTTATAGAGCCAAGTATTATTGTTGATTCAGAAACCGGTAAGCCTCTTAGTACAATTAATGAAGGAGATGTTATTATTTGTTTCAATTTCCGTACTGATAGACTTAGAGAGATTACAACAGTATTAAGTCAGCAAGATATGCCTAATTACGATATGCATACTATTGATTTACAATATTATACTATGACTCAATATGACGAGTCTTTCAAAGGTGTGAATGTAATTTTTGAGAAAAATAATCTTAAAGAAACTATGGGAGAGTGGTTGTCGTTAAAAGGTTTGAAGCAATTGAGAATAGCAGAGACAGAAAAATATCCGCATGTTACTTTTTTCTTTTCCGGTGGTAGAGATTTACCTTTCGAAGGCGAGGATAGAATAATGATTAATTCTCCAAAGGTTGCTACCTACGACTTGCAACCTGAAATGTCAGCTTATGAAGTTACTGATAAAGTTGTGGAAGCATTATCATCAGAAAAATATGCTTTTGTTTGTCTTAATTTTGCTAATAGCGATATGGTAGGCCATACAGGAATATATAATGCAATTATTAAAGCAATAGAAACTGTAGACCAATGTGTTGGAAAGGTTATAGATACAGCAAAAGAACATGAGTATTCAGTTTTATTAACAGCTGATCATGGTAACTCTGATTTTGCAGTAAATCCGGATGGAAGCCCCAATACAGCTCATAGTTTAAATAAAGTACCGGTATTTGTTATTGATCCACGCTATTCTAAAATGCAAGACGGTAGATTAGCAGATATTGCTCCCACATTACTGCATATTATGGGACTTGATATTCCTGTTTCAATGACAGGTAAAGTATTGGTGAAGAATTAAATGTTACATGTTAATATTAATAGGTGTTCTTTATGCTACAATAATTATTTTGTATAGTAATTGATATAAAATAAAAGTAATTATAAAAATTCCTATATTTGCTACATGCAAAGTCCAAAATCTTTAAAACAAGGTGATAAGGTAGGAATAATTTCTACAGCTCGTAAAATTAGTGAGGAGGAAGTTCAACCTGCTGTTGATAAACTTGAGTCTTGGGGATTAGAGGTTGTTAAAGGTAAATATCTTCATGAGTTTGATAATCAGTTTGCCGGTACTGTTAAACAAAGGACTTATGATTTGCAAAATATGCTTAATGATGTTGAAATTAGAGCTATATTTTGTGCAAGAGGAGGCTATGGAACAGTTCAAATTATTGACGATATCGATTGGTCAGCATTCCGAAGATTTCCTAAATGGATTGTAGGATATAGTGATGTTACTGTGCTTCATTCTCATATTAATAGGCATTGTGGAGTTGAAACAATTCACGCTACTATGCCTATAAATTTTCCTAATAATGGGATAGATAATATGTCTATAACATCTTTGCAGTCTGCACTTTTTAACGGTAAAAATGTATATGAGTTCTTCTCTCATATTTTTAATAATAAAGGAATAGTTCAAGCCCCTATTGTTGGAGGTAATTTATCTATTTTGTATTCATTATTAGGTTCTAAGTCTGATCTAAATACTGATAATTCTATTTTATTCATAGAAGATATAGATGAATATTTATATCATATAGATAGAATGATGAATAATATAGAAAGAAATAATAAATTAAAACATATAAAAGCATTAGTAATTGGTGGTATGACAGATATGAATGATAATACAATTCCTTTTGGTGAAACAGCTGAAGAAATAATACATCGTTTTGCTCAAAAATATAAATTTCCAGTCTGTTTTAATTTCCCGGCAGGTCATCAAGCCGACAATAGAGCAATTATTATGGGGAGAAGTGCTGTTCTTGAAATTACAGAGAAAGCTACAAGATTTATTCAATTTTAGGACTTAAAGATGTCTAATTCTAAATTTTTAGTAGTTGTAAATCCTCTTGCCGGTAAGAAAAAAGTAAAGGAAGAGTGGCCCAAAATTTTAAATCTGCTTAAAGAATATGGTGTAGAATTTGATGTGGAATTTATAAAATATCGTCATCAGGCTATCAAATTGGTTAAGAACAAAATTTAAAATTAATGATAGAAATTGATGGTGAAAATATTGGCCATGGGCCATTAGAATTTGAGATGCTACATAAAAGCTTATTTGTTATTATTCCATAACCTATGAAGTATAAAAGATATATATATAAGATAATAGTGCTATTTATAATGGTGTTTTTATCATTTAATATAGTTGATGTATCACTGCAAAAGCATGATTTTATTTCTTCAAATTTATTAGAGGAGGGAACTCCTGCTCCATATTTTGAAGCTGTAAATTTAGATGGCGATATTATTCGTTACACAGATTATAAAGGGAAGATTGTTTTGTTGGACTGGTGGTATGTGGGCTGTAAACCTTGTCTTAAATCTATGAATGATATTCAAAAAATTCAAGATGAACTTGGAGAGAATAGTTTTACTATTATTGGTATGAATCCTATAAGTAAGCCTAGAGCAATAAAGCGATTTAGGAAAAAGCATAATTATCCTCATGAGATATTGATGCCGGAGAAAAATATTGTGAAAAATTATCATGTTCGCGCATATCCTACATTATATTTGCTTGGTGCTAATGGTAGAATAGTTTATGCGCGTGCCGGCTATTCCTCTGATTTCTCTTTAGAATTGAAAAAAATAATACAAAAAGAAATAAGTGCTCACCCTACCTTAAAATAAATATCGAAATCATTTAATTTATTAATTTAGCTTCCCCCTTTAACATTTTTATAATTTACTATTTCCATTTCTGTTTTTTAATGCAATATTATTTACAAAATATAATATTTATTTCAATATATTAATCAATAAATAGTGGGGCGCAATGTAGGAAAATCCTCCCGAAATAAGTTTGTGCATGTTGATTTATTAACTTCGGTTAGACGTAAGCTTTATGTGAGTGAAACCTTATGTTGGACTGAGTTCATTTAATTGTTATGATTATTTGTGAATAATCCGGGTTAATTAATAATGTTTAGTTTTTTCATTTCATCAATTGTTAAACAGAAAAGTTCATAAAGTTCAGACAATTCAGACTTTGAATTAACAGTTCGACTTACTAAACTAGTAAGTTGGATAGTTTCATCTTTCTTTTTATATTTACAATTGTATGAAAAAATATTGTTTGATAATAAAATTGTTTTGATTCGATTTATTATTAATATTTTTTTAATCAAATCAGGATTTTCACCTTGTATAAAATATTTTTTATCAAAGGAATGGTCGCCAACTCGAATATTTTGGCTACCAAAAAAGGTGAGTAATTTTTCTAATGTATCTTTTCTACTAATGTAAAAATTAAATTTGTAATTAACATTTAATTTACAATTTATTTTTAAAGGGTGAGTATCAGATTCTGTAAATTTAATCAAATATTGTTTATAAGGTATTTTCAATATTAATGATTCTAAATCTCTGGCGACAGTTTGTTTACTGTTAAATATTCCGTTATAATCTTTTGCTAATTCTTTCCAGAAATCACGTTTTTCTGAAATATTAATAAAGCCTTGTGATCTTGTGATAAACATTCGCTTAAGTATACTTTCTTTCATATTCATAAATTTTTAGTCCATTTAATTGGAGTTAACAGATTATTCACAACAATTACAATTTAGTTCAGAAATATAGTTTATAGTATGCTGCTAATTTACAGAATATATTAATGATAACTTGAGTTTGAATAATATTTATATCACAGAAGAAAAACAGCCTTGAATTTTTTCCTGAGTTTTTGTTTCAAGATAAAAAGTAAGACCTGTTTTTTATAATTTAGATTTAGCAGTTTTACTTAATCGTCAGGATTATTTGTGAATAATCATGGTTAACTAATTGATTAGTTATGCAAATGGATTAGCCGGCAGCTACGAGGTAGCAGTTATGGGTAATGAAGGAAAATATATCAATCGAAAATGTAGAAAAAACATAATAACTATTTTTTGTTAAATAACAATAGAATGTTATTTTTGGACTCTGTTATACAAGGAATATTATAAATACTAAATATATAACAATATGGAAAACAGAACCATTGTAACATTACCAGGAGATGGTATTGGAAGGGTTGTTTTAGACAACACACTAAGAGTACTTGAGGCTGCCGGCTTCAAAGCTAACTATGTAGAAGGAGATATTGGATGGGAATTTTGGAAGACCGAAGGTGAAGCGCTTCCACAGAGAACTATTGACCTGTTAGCAGAGCATAAAATTGGATTATTTGGAGCAATTACTTCTAAACCTAAGGATGAAGCTGCAACAGAATTAGCCTCAGAATTACAAAACAAAGGCCTTATTTACTCTAGTCCAATTGTTAATTTGCGTCAACATTTTGGACTAGATATATGTGTAAGACCATGCAAGACTTATGTTGGTAATCCGCTTAATTTTATTCGCAGAGGAGCCGATGGTGGTATTGAAGAGCCAGAAGTTGATGTTGTTATTTTTCGTCAAAATACCGAAGGGTTATATGGCGGCGTTGAGTGGTCAAATCCATCAGAAAAAGTTTACGATGCTTTTATGACACACCCAAAATTTAAGAAAAACTTTGGAGATGTTCCTAAAGAAGAAGTTTCTATTTCGACACGTATTTTTAGCAAAAAAGCTACTGAAAGAATTCTTAGAGCTGCTTTCAAACATGCTAAAGATTATGGTTATAAGTCTGTTACACTATGTGAGAAGCCAAATGTTATTCGTGAAACTTCTGGTATGATGTATAAAATGGCATTGAAGATGCAGCAAGAGGAATATCCTACCATTGAGCTTTGGAATACGAATATAGATGCTCAAATGATGTGGTTAACTAAAAATCCGGAAAATTATGGTGTAATTGTAGCTGGAAATATGTTTGGTGATATTATCAGTGATGGTTTTGCTGGTCTTATTGGAGGCTTAGGCTTTGCATGTTCTGCACAAATGAGTGCTGATGGTATTGCTGTATTTGAGCCTACTCATGGATCTGCTCCAAAGTATGCCGATTATGATATAAGTATTGTAAATCCTATTGCTATGATAGAATCTGCTTGCATGATGTTAGATTATATCGATGAGAATAGTATAGCCGGGAAAATACGTAAAGCAGTAGCAGAAGTAATTTCTGAAGGGAAAGTTCGTACTTATGATATGATGAAAATGAGTGGGCGTCAGGATGTTATAGAGAAAGGTGCTGCGAGTACTGAGGAAATGGCTGATGCTATTATTGCTAAACTATAGAAAAATAGGATTAGTATAATTGCCATAGTATTTAGGGTATAGGCAACTGTTTTTTAAAAACTTATTGCTTTATACTCTAAATTCTTTTAGTTTTTCAAAATATAAATCTCAATATAAAACAAACTATCAACTCATGAATCAAGATGTATATAAACTTTGGCCGGAATTAAATTGGATAAAAGACCAAATGCTAAGAGAGCAAACTGCTGCTACCTGGGAACTGGCTTTAGAAAAATCTGTACTTAATGCAGAAGATTTAAATCGTATCCCTTTCACACTATTGGTTGGTCCTGATTTAAAAGTAACATTTATGGACCATAAGCGTTCCGTTGTTCACATTGCGCGCGATGCCGGACAAAAAATCAATGATATGTACCATGGTGAATTAACTGTTGATATGGATGTTCTTATTGCTGGCGCAATACTTGCTGATGTAGGCAAACTCCTTGAGTATGAACTTGATGATAATGGGAATGCTATTCAGGGAAATTATGGTAAATATGTTCGTCATCCATTTAGTGGAGTTAGCCTTGCAGAACAATGCAATGTACCGGCAGCTGTATGTCATATTATTGCTGCTCACGCCGGTGAAGGTAATATGGTAAAACGTTCTACTGAGGCTTATGTAGTACATCATGCAGATTTTATGACATTTTTACCTTTTAAAGAGCGCCTTAAAATAGATTAATTATGCATCTGCTTTTGATGGCAATAGCCCCTGTAGTTATTATTCTATTTTATATATATTTTCGTGATAAATATGAAAAGGAACCTTTAGGTCTTCTGTTAAAAGCATTGACTTTAGGAGGATTAATTGTTATTCCGGTAATTTATTTAGAGGATTTTCTTTTAGGCTTTACCTCATTATTCGAATCATCCAATAGGGTATTATCATTTTATAAAGCTTTTGTTGTTGCAGGTTTTTCTGAAGAGCTTTTCAAATTTCTTGCATTTTATGGGCTAATTTGGAAAGCCAAAGATTATAATGAACGTATCGACGGAATTGTTTATGCTGTTTTTGTGAGTTTAGGTTTTGCCATGATTGAGAATATTAAATATGTATATAGTTATGGAGAATCTGTGGCATTGACAAGAGCATTTCTAGCCGTTCCGGCACATGCATTTTTTGGAGTAACTATGGGATATTATTTTTCGTTATCAAAATTTAGTCTTAACAAATTTACTAAACAAACCTATTTTTATTATGCTTTAATATTCCCAATTATTCTTCACGGCAGCTATGATTTTATATTAATGGCCAACGAACCACTTGGGATGTTAGTATTTATTCCTTTTATTTTTTATCTTTGGAAAACAGGATTTAAAAAGATAAAAACATTATCTGATGAATCAAAATTTAAATAAACAACGTAATATGACTATTATTGAAAAAATTATTAAGCAACATTCTAATAAAGAAACTATTATCCCCGGAGAAATAGTTGATGTGGAAATTGATGCCAGAGTAGCTCGTGATTTTGGAGGAGCTAATGTTGTAAAAAATCTAATAAACAATGGATTAAGTATTCAAGATCCTTCGAAAACCTTTTTTACTTTTGATACAAATCCGGGAGGTTCTGATCAAAAATATGCTGCTAACCAGCATTATTGTAGAATGTTTGCCAGAGAAAATGATATCAAAGTTTTTGATATTGATACTGGAATTGGAACACATCAAGCAATAGAGAAAGGACTGGTTCAGCCGGGTGGTACCTTTGTTTCAACAGATTCTCATGCTAATATTATGGGTGCTATTGGTGCCTTTGGACAGGGTATGGGTGATCAGGATATTGCTGCTGTTTGGGCTAGAGGAAAAGCGTGGTTTAAAGTACCTGCATCAGTAAAAATTAACCTTAATGGTAAGCGGCCTAAAAATATAGCGGCTAAAGATATTATCCTAAACCTTCTAAATATTTTTGGAGCAAATAAATTATTAGGTAAAGCTGTTGAAATATATGGAGAAGATGTGGATAAACTAACTTTAGATGAGCGTATTACTATTTCATCTATGGCTACAGAAATGGGAGCTATTATTATACTTTTTACCCCTAATAAAGCAATATATCAGCAACTTGAAAGCTTGAGTGGAATAAAATCACCACTGATATTTGCTGATGAGGATGCTATTTATGAACAAGAATTTGATATTGATATGAGTTCTTTTGTTCCAATGGTAGCAAAGCCAGGCCATCCTCATGACGATACTTCTGTGGAAGATGTAAAGAAAACTAAAATAGATTCCGCTTTTATAGGTAGCTGTACAAATGGTCGGCTCGAAGATATGAGAATTGTTGCTGAGATCCTAAAAGGAAAAAAAGTTGCCAGTGGTGTTGTTTTAAAAATTGTACCTTCTACAGATGAAATATGGCGCCAGTCTCTTGATGAAGGTTTGATAAAGATTTTTAAAGATGCCGGAGCTTTAGTTTCCAATGCTGGTTGTGCGGGATGTGCTGCTGGTCAGGTTGGGCAGAATGGTCCTGAAGAGGTGACTATTTCTACAGGAAATAGAAATTTTGCCGGCAAACAAGGTCGTGGTGAAGTTTATCTTGCTTCTCCTGCCACAGTTGCTCTTTCCGCTGTGGCTGGTTATATTACTGATGAAATGGTAGATAACGATGTACCTGTGGAGTTTGAAAGAAAAGGCCTTAAGTTGGTTCCTAAAAAAGATTCTAATAAAAAAATAAGCGAAAAACCTCTTGTTGTTGAAGGTAGAGCATGGACTATTTTTCAAGATGATATCGATACCGATATGATTTTCCATAATAGGTATCTTGCTATTACTGATATAAATGAAATGGGACAGTATGCTTTTGATAATTTAAAGGGTTATGAAAATTTTGCTAAAGAAGCTAAAGAGAATGACATTATTATTACTACAAAAAACTTTGGCGCCGGTAGCTCTCGTCAACAAGCTGTTGATTGTTTTAAAGCATTAGGGATTTCCTGTATTCTTGCTGAATCCTATGGCGCTATTTATGAGCGTAATGCAATCAATGCAGCGATGCCTATTTTAACATATTCTCCCGAAATGATTTCTGAAATTGACCTTAGAAATGGTGATATTATTAAAGTAGATTTTGTGAAAGGTGAAATTACGAATCGTAGAAACAATAAATCTTCAAAAATAAATCCATTTTATGATGTTCAAAAGGAGATATATTTAAATGACGGCCTATTATAGCCGATTGTTTTAAATTATTATCTTTGTCGCCGTTTATTTTTTGAATTACAAACTTATATTTACATATATCATGGCAAAAACAACAATCAATTTAAGTTGGAAAGAAAAAATGACTTTTGATGCGGAAGTTAATGGACATATTATTCCTCTAGATGCAGAGGCTACTGTTGGTGGCGAAGATAGAGGCCCTCGTCCTAAACCGTTGACATTAGTTTCTTTAGGTGGCTGTACAGGAATGGATGTGATTTCTATTCTAAATAAAATGCGTGTAGAGCCAGAAGATTTTAATGTTAATGTTAGCGGAGAGTTAACAGACGAACATCCTAAGTACTTTCATAAAATTCATATCATTTATACTTTTAAAGGAGAGAATTTACCAATGGATAAATTGGAAAAAGCAATTAATTTATCGCAAGAACGTTACTGCGGTGTTACTGCTATGTTAAACAAAGTTGCTGAAATTACTCACGAGATTGTTATTGAAAAGTAATTTTTAGTTTAACTGATTTACTTCATGGTTTAGCTTTATGTAGATGCAAGGCATCATAAGCTGTCGATATTTTATTATTCTTCAAAGGTTTTATAATGCTGTAGCTGTATAGATTTAACTTGAAATTATTTCGTTAAATATAAAGCTGCATTGTGGTAATGCTATGCTTTCGTTTTACAAATTCTTGTTCTATTGCTTTCAATACTCATAATAAAGTTCTAATATATAATGTGGGTTAAGAGCGCGCTTATTAATTTATTGAATAATAAATAAACAAGAATCTAATTTGATATGGTGAATAACTTCATCTAATAAGACGTTAACATACAGACGTTCCGGCTGTTAGGGTTTTTTGGAATGTTCTTATTATTTTTACAGACTTTTAGGCTATTTTTTATAGAGTTTTGAAATGCAGGTAAAAAATATTATTCTAAGGCTAAAGGGTGTGTAGTACCTTTATGTTCAATTAGTTCTATTCTAGCTTTTCCAATCATCAATTTACCTTCAGCTAATACTGGTAAGTGGTTATTATCATCTGACACATAAACTATCATTGGGGTCTCTTCTCCAAAAACACCTCCCGTAACTACATGAGGGACAAACTTCATAGTTCTAACTTTGCCGAACTTAGTTTTAATGGTTTCATAACCTGTAAATACAAATTTAATATTGTAAACAGAGTCATCCATAAACAGATTTATATTAAAGTCTTGATTTACTTTAATATCTTTAAAATCCCATGTTCTGATATAATATAGTGTTGAAAGTAAATCTTGTACTTTAAAAGATGTAGAATAGTTTCTGATATCATTATTCTTATTGTTTATTGTTTGAATATCGCCCGACTCTTGATTAAAAATAACATCCATATTTACAGTATAACTACCCTCTTGTTTTCTTTCAGAATAATATTCTGGCAATAAAGTTTCTTTATTAATATAGCTTTCGTATACATCATGAGCTTTATAAAACCATCTAAAAGCACCTTTTGTCGATCCATCAAGTACAATGTGATAACATAATTCGTTTGTGTGTGGATTTGTTCCAAATTTTATCTTGCTCGTTATACTTCCGGCAGTAATGTTTCCTGTCATTGCTGAGTTGTAGTATAAATTAAAAGTTAATTCTTCGTTATTTTGAAATGCATTTTGCGAATAAATAACTAAATTTGAAAACAGGAATAGAATTAATATAATGTCAAATTTCATCAGATAAAATTTAGTTTAAATTAACTTTAAAAATTCAAAAAGCGGGCCAAAGTTTTTTGTTGTAACATAATTTTATGAAATGAGTATATTTAAGCATTATAAATTGAAATAAAAGAGTCAAATAGATATAATATCTTTTTGATTTTGGTGTTTTTTTTAAAAAAGATTATTTTTATATTAATTTGTAATATAGTGATTAACTATAATATAGAATACAGAATTATATCAAAAAGTAAAACAGGTAATTTACCCATTTGAAATTTGTAATAATTTTTTGTATCTTTGTGATGGTTAATTTAAGTTTTTATTGCTCATTAAAAATAAATTTACAATGTTAATTACTATTGGTCGCATTAAAAAATGGGGAAAGAAACAAGACATATCGAAGCTCATCGAGGCTCTTGAAACTCCAGATGCAGAATTAAGAAAAGCTATTTGTTTAAGTTTGGGGGATACCAAGTCAGCAGATGCATTATTAGCATTACGCTATTTAGAACAACATGATCCTGACGTTTTCGTTCAAATGACAGCAAGAAGGTCAATAACTTTTATGATTGACAACGTATCTGATATGCCACATATAAAATATAATAAAGTTGCGGCAAAGACAGATCTTTCTTATATACCTGTATAAACAGGTAGTTGGTGTTTAATTTTTTAAAAAATAATAATTCAGGGGCTAGTTATAGCCCTTTGTTATATAAAAAAATATATATTTGCTGGATATTATTTTTCAATACAAATCATTTAAAATCAGCAATATGATAAATAAAATCTCATCGAAAGATGCAATGGCATTAGAAGATAAATACGGCGCACATAACTATCATCCACTAGGAGTTGTTCTTGAAAGAGGCGAGGCCTATAAAGTTTGGGATGTTGAAGGTAAGGAATACTATGATTTTCTTTCAGCTTACTCTGCTGTAAATCAAGGACATTGTCACCCAAGGATAGTAAAAGCATTAACAGATCAAGCTCAAAAGCTTACACTTACTTCAAGAGCTTTTTACAATAATGTTCTCGGTCAATATGAAAAATATGTAACAGAATATTTTGGTTATGATAAAGTTTTGCCAATGAATACTGGTGCTGAGGCTGATGAAACAGCTTTAAAACTTATTCGTAAATGGGCATATAAAGTTAAAGGCATTCCTCAAAATGAAGCAAAAATAATCGTTGCTGCCGAAAATTTTCATGGACGTACTATTACCATTATATCAATGTCAACAGATCCTGAAGCGAAAAATGACTTTGGCCCTTATACTCCCGGGTTTATCACTATTCCTTATAATGATGTTGATGCGCTAAAAGAAGCGTTAAAAGACCCTAATGTAGCAGGTTTTTTGGTTGAACCAATTCAAGGTGAAGCAGGAGTATTTGTTCCAGATGATGGATACTTAAAACAATGTTACGATTTATGTAAAGCAAATAATGTTCTTTTTGTTGCTGATGAGGTACAAACGGGTATTGCTAGAACCGGTAAATTATTGGCTGTCGATCATGAAAATGTTAGACCTGATATATTAATTCTTGGTAAAGCTCTTTCAGGAGGAGTTATTCCTGTTTCAGCTGTTTTAGCTGATGATGATATAATGCTTACAATAAAACCTGGAGAGCATGGTTCTACTTTTGGAGGTTTCCCATTAGCCGGTGCTGTTGCTATGGAAGCTCTTCAAGTGGTAAAAGATGAAAACTTGGCTGAAAAAGCTGAATATCTTGGAAAGATTTTTAGAGAAGAGATTTCTAAGATAGATTCACCAATGATTGAGTTAGTTAGAGGTAAAGGTTTGCTTAATGCTGTTGTAATAAAACCTACTAATGGTAAAACAGCTATGGATGTTTGCATAAAGATGGCAGAAAATGGACTATTAGCTAAACCAACTCATGATCATATCATTCGTTTTGCTCCTCCTTTGGTTATTTCTGAAGAAGAGCTAAGAAAAGCTATTCAAATTATTAAAGACACAATATTGTCTTTTTAAATTATAGAATATTATAAAAGCCTTGTCTTATAAGACAAGGCTTTTTGTTTTATAAAAAATTATTACTGGCTTATATAAATATAGAATGAATAAGTGAATTTTACAAAAGCTTACTAATACCAAATTAAAAAAAAATATTAGAATTTATATCGGCACTTTTGCTTTCAAATTGGTATAAATTAGAAATTTAAGACAGTTTAAAGCTTAATTTATACAAGACTTTGTATGAAGGTGGTACAGTTAAATTTTTTACGCCGTATTTTTTAAATAGGATAGATATGTTGTCAAGTAGATTATTCACTTATTTTAGAATAATATCAAAATTTCTAAGTAATATTAAAGCTTCAGGCATTGAAAAGACAGCCTTTTTTGTTTTTCCGTTTAATAAATCTATTCCGTTATAGTTAAACGCATTTTCAAAATTGGCTTTTGTTAGATTCGTATTAGTAAACATGCTGTCTTGTAAATCTGTATAATTAAATCTACTAAGTTGCATGTCTGCTTCCGAGAAGTTTACATCATGAGCAATACATTTATAGATTTTCATTTTCTTCAATTTCATGCCATAAAAACTTGAATAGCTGATATTGGAATCTTCGCAAGTGATAGAGAAAGGCATAGAGGCTTCGTCCCAGACAATTCCTATCATTTTACAGGACTTAAATGTTACATTTGAAAATCGGGAATATTTGACTTTTAATGAAGATAGGTTACAATTTTCGAATTCACAATTTTCGAATTCACAATCTTCAAATGTATTATTAGAAAAATCACAATGTGTAAATTTGCATTTAATGAATTCTTTTTCTTTAACAACAACATCTTTATATATTATCTTGTTAAATATTTTATTTTGATGAAGATTTTCCATTTATAGTATTTTTATTTTCTGTATTTCTTAACAGCCGGTATAAGCGGAAGCATAACAGGGGCATTTATAATAAAAAATAATGTCTCGAAAACAACATTACTGTCTTTGGCTTTTTTGCCTTTTAATCTACTCAAGAAAGCATCGAAAGTATTTCCTGACAGATTGCCAAAAAATATCATTCTTATCATTAAAACAATATGCTTTGCTGTTTTTTCTCCGTAAAAATCAAACAGTTTTTTTGTCATTTCTTTATCGGGATTACGGTTAGTTTCGGCATAGTGTTGAGCATATAATAAGGCTACAACTTCAAAATCCGATGCATCTGCTGCAAATTGCAAGTTGAGCATGTTTTTTACTTCTGCCTCACTTATTCCGCTCGACACGGCTTGTTTTGCATGAAACCATGTGCAATAAGTACATCCGTTTACAGCAGTAACTACGGTCATTACTTTTTCCATAAATACTTTGCCCAACTTTTTATTGCGCATAGCGGCAAAAATATTGACGGTATTACGAAAAAGAAATGCCAAATCACTTAATAATAAACGAAATGTATATATTTTTCTATCAAAATTATCTTTCATTATACCAGATAAAAGCCGAAAGACAAACTGTAAATATTAGTTTGTCTTTCGCTACATCCATTGTTTTAATACGACTGTTCAATATTCCAAACAAAAGCCCTTAAGCCTTGTTGTTCAGATTTTTTATCCAGCTTCTTCAAAAGTTCAAGTAACGGCTCAACTTTATCATCTTCTACCATGGTTAAATGAGCATTGTTCATTTCGGGCCAGGTATGTGTGCCTTCATGAGGTTCTCCGTTTATCGAACCTCTGCCCTTTACATCAAGCCACTGAGTATAGCCTTTTATGTTTAATACATTCAGTATATGCTGAACTTCAAAGGTGATAGACTGATTATATGCTATAAATACTGCTTTCATTATATATGTTTTTATATTATTAATTTTTTTGTCTATCAAAAGGTTATGTTTACGTTGCATAACCTTTTGATATTATTATTTACATATTTAAATTCAATTTAGTTTTTTCAATTGCTTTCTTTTTGCGTTTTATTTGACCCACCCCAAAAATGGTATAAATAGCAGGTATTAAAATCAAAGTTATAACTGTTGAGAATGTTAATCCACCAAAAATGGCAACCCCCATAGGTCTCCACATCTCGGAACCACTACCTTTTAATACAATCATAGGCAACATTGCCAGAATAGTTGTTATTGATGTCATAAGTACAGGTCTTAATCTGGAACGACCACCGGCTACAACGGCTTCTTTTAATGAATAGCCTTTGGCAATAAGTAAATTGATATAATCAACCAATACAATTCCATTTTTAACAACAATACCTATTAACATAATGGCTCCAATCATTGAAATAATATTAATGGTAGTGTTAAAAAGATATAATGCTATAAAAACTCCTGTAAATGCAAACGGAATAGAAAACATTATAATAAACGGTTCTGTTAATGATTCAAACTGTGATGCCATTACAATATATACAAGAAGGATAATTAATGCTCCAAGCATTAGCAAATCTTTAAAAGTATCCTGCATATCTTCAACACTACCTCCAAATTCAACCGTAACATCACTTGGAATATCTATTTTAGCGATTTCTTTTTCAAGAGATGCTTTTACAGTACCTAAATCGGAACCGGAAAGGGCTGATGAGATTGTTACTACTCGTTCTTTATTTTCCCTGTCAATATTAGGTGGTGAATAAAATCTTTTTAGTGTTGTTATTTCACCTACTTTTACAGGGATACCGGAAGGGGTCATAATACTGATATTCCGTATATCCTCTGTTGAATGACGGAATTTTTCATCATAACGCACAATTACATCATATTCATTACCTTCTTCTTTATAAACAGTAGCTGTAAGTCCGGTAATACGGTTACGAATTGCTCCGGCAACAGTGGCGGTATTTAAGCCAAAAGAAGTCATTTTTTCTTGATCTAAAACCAATTGTAATTCTGCCTTTTCTTTATCACGACTCACAATAACATCTCTAACACCTTTTGTTCTATTGAATGCCGCTTCAATTTTTTCGGCAACTATATTAGTATGATCAAAACTATTTCCGAAAACTTTTACTTCCATTTTACTTCCGCCGCCCATACCCATGGCTGCTGACTTTCGAGTAGCTCCCGGGTCAACATAATATTTTTCTACTTGCGGCAATACTTCAATGTCTTTTCTCATTTCGTCGGCTATTTCAAAAATATCTCTTTTCCTATCCTGATGAGGTGTCATTTTGAAAGTATAATTTATAATATAGTTTCCTGTTTCCATAAAAATGGACGCCAAACTATTTTCATCTCCTACCCCGGCACTTGTCGAAACAACCTCTACCTCAGGGTATTTAGCCATAAAAACAGAATCTAAATACTGTGCTGTTTTAATTGTTTCGTCTAGTTTTACGCCTTGTGCCAGTTTAACTTGTGCACCAATTTGGTCATTATCCATTGCAGGCATAAATTCTGAGCCAATAAATTTGGTTAAAAAAAGTGAAGAAATAAATATAAGTGCTGCCGCCCCAACTACTACCCAACGATGACCTACAGCCCACGACAATGTTTTTTCATACACATTATCCAGTTTGTCAAGTAAATTTTGAGAGAAATAGTAAAGTTTTCCTCCAATAGTTTTTCTGCTTGGTTCTTTAACACTTAAAATTTTAGAAGATAACATAGGAACAAGTGTTAACGAAACAATTACCGAAGTAACAATAGAAATAGTTACTACCCAACCCAAAGGTTTAAAAAGAATTCCGGTTACACCGCCTAACATAGTTAAAGGAAGGAAAACGGCAACAATGGTAAGTGTTGAAGCAATAACAGCCAAACTTACCTCGTTTGTTCCGTAAATAGCTGATTCACGGGCAAATCCGCCTCGTTCTAATTTTTTTGTAATATTTTCAAGTACCACAATGGAGTCGTCAACTACCATACCGATGGCAATAGTCAGTGATGAAAGTGTAATAACATTGATAGTGCCTCCGGACAGATACATATAAATAAAACCGGCAATCAATGAAATTGGAATGGAAAGAGAAACAATTAAAGTAGCCCTCCATCTTCCCATAAAAAACATAACTACAATAACAACAAATAGTAGTGCATAAAGTATGGTTTCGGTTAGATTATTTACCGCAGAAACTGTGTTAACAGAGGTATCCATCAAAACATCAACTTTAACATCGGGCGGTAATGTTGATTTTATTTTAACCAGTTTTTCTTTAATTTTGTTGGCTACGGTAACCGTATTGGCATCTGATTGTTTTTGAATCATCAAACGCACATTCTTTTTCCCATTGGCACGTTCGAACGATTTTATATCTTTTAAACCATCGTTAATAGTTGCAACATCTTTTAAATAAACAGGATGATTATTAAAATTACTTATAATAATGTTTTTAATCACATCACTATTTTTAAATTCACCTTGTACACGAAGTTTCAAATCCGATTTGCCCATTTCAAGGCTTCCTGAGGGCAGATTTAAGTTATTGGCTGCAAGCACACCACCAATTTGTTCAACCGATAAATGATAAGCCTCTAATTTTCTGGGGTCGATATCAACCATAATTGCTCTTACAGGTGAACCAATTTGAATAATGTTTCCTACCCCCTCAATACGATTAAGCGGTTGAATTATCCTGTCATCAATAATATCTTTAATGCCCTCATAACTTTCGTCCGATGTTACCGAAAACATAATTACCGGGATCATACTTGTACTTAGCTTAAATATTGTGGGCTGTTCCACATCATCAGGCAGACTTCTTTCAGCAAGACCAACGGCATCGCGTATCTCATTGGTTGCTTCGTCTAAATTTGCTCCCCACTCAAACTCTAATGTTATTACCGAAATATTATCTTTTGATGAAGATGTAATCTTTTTTAGATTACTGATAGAACCAAAATGGTCTTCTAATTTTTTGGTTATATTTTGTTCTACATCTTCAGCATTTGCCCCCGGATAGAATGTAAAAACTGAAATCATCGGCGGATCCATTTTTGGGAAGAAATCTACGGGCAACTGAAAGTAAGAATATATTCCTAAAATTACTACCCCAATAAATATCATAATGGTACTTATCGGTTTTTTTACGGAAGTGCTATATATACTCATAATTTTATCTTTAAATATTATTAAAACAACTTATTATTTGACAATTATAGTTGTTTGATTTCTAAGTTTATTTTGTCCTTCAACAATTATTTCATCGCCTTCATTAATTCCTTCAAGAATTTCGGTTTTATCATCGAAAAGACGACCTGTTTGCACGGGTTGTTTTACAGCTATATTGTTTTTGTTTACAAACAGATACAAGTCATTGGTTCCTGTTTGTTTTATCAGTGCAATGGTTGGTACAAGAATAGCTTTTCCCTCACCGAGGTTAAGTTGAATTTTGGCAAACATTCCCGGGCGTAATTTTAAATCGGGATTATTAATTTTCACCTCTACGGTAAATGTTTTGGTTGCATCATCAATAGTGGGATATATATTATATATTTCGCCTTCAAAAGTTTGATTAGGATAGATATCGCAGCTAATATTTGCTTTCATACCTTTTTTAATTTGAGGATAATAAGATGCTGAAATTCCGATTAAGGCTTTAAGTTTATTGATTTGCACAATGGTAACAATTGCTGCTTTACCTGCACGCGTATTGGGTGCTCCTGAAAAAGTTTCTCCATCTTCGAAATATTTACCGGAAATTACACCATTAAATGGTGCTTTTAATTCTGTATTATCCAAAAGAAACTGATAACTTACTTTTGCTGCATCATAAGCAGCTTTAACTTCATCGTATTGTTGATCGGCAATAGTATTTGTTTTTTTAAGTTCTTCTAATCGTTCAAAATTAGTTTTCAAATTTGCAATATTAATGCGTGCTGATTCTAAATTTGTACGATCCATTGTTGCTATAACCTGTCCTTTGGAAACACGGTCGCCAATTTCGACATAAATTTTTTCGATTTTACCGGGTGCTGCCGGTGCCAGATATATTTCTTCGAAAGGAATTAAACTTGCTGTATAGCTAATGGTTTTATTAATAAGTTCACTTTTTATTGCCATTGTTTTTACGGGAACGGCTTGAACTTGCTTTGTTTCCTTTGTTTGAACTTCGTTTTCTTTGTCCGAATTACAGGAAGTTGCAAATGTTATAAAACTTATTGCAACTAATAAATTAATTATTTTTATCGTTCTCATTATTCTATTTTTTAAAGTTTATTATTTAATTTTCTTAAATCTAATTCTGCATTTAATAGTTTTAATATTGTTCCTGTTAAATCTGTAACTGCTGTTAAATAATCATTATTAGCACTGGTAACATCAAGACTTGAAGCAACTCCTTGTTTTATCTTCAAATTCATTTGGTCAAGTACTTCTTTTGCTATATTAACATTTTCTTTTTGTGAAATATATTGTTCTAAAAGATTATTGTAGTTGTATCTTAATTGTTTTTCTTGTAGGGTCAATTGGTCTGTTAATAAATCTTTAGTGTTTTCGCTAACATCAAAATCAATTTTAGCTTGATTTAATTTAGATTTTCTTAATCCTCCTGCAAAAATTGGAACATTTAATTGAATACCGACAACATGTTCCGGTGTCATATTAAAATTAGGTTCTTTTATTTGCTTGGTGTATGAATAAAAAGCAACCAATGAAGGTAAATAACTTGCTTTTGCCATATTAATAGATTTTTTTGCTATTTCACCCTGCATTGAAATTAATTGATAATCAATATTGTTTTGTATATTAAATGTATCAATTGGATTGTTAAGAATATAATTCTTTGTCGCAATATCTTCTAATGAGGTAGTTAATTTAATTTCTTGTTCAGATGGTAATCCTAATTGAAATCGTAATAGATTATAAGCTAACTCTACTTGTCGTTCGGTTGATTTTACGGCATTACCTACTGATGTTACCATAACTGAAAGTTTTTTAGCTTCGGTTTGTTCTATCATACCTACTTTAGCCAAGTTATTTGTATTTTCGTAGATGCTTTGAGCGTTTTTATAATTTTCTTTTAATTTTATTAAAATCTGCTCCATAGCCAATGCCATATAATAGGCTTGCATTGTTTGATATTTTACATCTAATTCGTCTTTTTGGTAACTTTGCTCAGTTATTTTTTTTGCAAGTTTAGAAAGTTGAACGCCTACAATATAATTTCCATTAAAAATTAATTGGCTTGCACTACCTTTAAAACTACTGGTAGGATTAAATTCTATAATTATAGGAGGAGCCATTGGGTTCATTTTTAATTCTGCCTCTGCTCCTAAAAAATTATTGTAATCGAGAGAAGCACTTACTTGAGGCAACCCTTGCGAAATTGTCTCTTTTATTTTCTGGCTCGACTTGTCAATAGCATATCTTGAATTTTTCAAGATTTTATTATGCGTAACAGCATAATTTACGGCACTATCTAACGACAGTTTCATTGGTTCTTGTGCTTGTAGCGATAAGACACTTAAAAAAAGCACACTAATAAGAAATATTCTCATATTCATTTTTATTTAAACAATTAATTAATATGTAATAAGTTGTAATAAGCAAACATTGATATTATCAACTATTATTTTAAAAAAACTACATTTGTTCTGCTTTGGATTTTATATGATTAACAACTTTATAAAAAGTTTTCATATCTTCTTTGGTAAGGCCTTCTTTAAGTTCTGTTCTTAATTCTGCTTCAATTTTTACAAACTTTTCAATAACTCGCCTGCCTTTTTTTGTAACCATAAGATATTTTTTTCTACGGTCTTTTGGGTCAACAGCCCGTCTTACGAGTTCTTTTTCTTCAAGAACATCAATTATTCGCAGTATAGCTGACTTATCTTTACCCATTGCATCAGCCATTTCTTTTAAAATAACATCTGATTCTCTCTTACTTAAGATGTGTAAAACAGCGTGTTGCTCAATGGACAGAGCAACCTCAGCTTGCTCAGAATCACGTTTTTTCAGTACTCTGATCATCTCATGCATCATTTGTCCAACGACCATTCCTAAAGGTAAATTATCTTGTTCCATAGTCTAAAAATTTATTCAGGGGCAAATGTAATATATTTTAGTTGATACATGCAACTAATTTCTTTTAAAATTAATTTTTTAACAATTATTTAGTTTTAATTAATGCAGGGACTTTTAATAATTACTTTAATGATATCTTGGTGGTTCTACCTTCAATTAATTAATCGCTTTAAAAGTTAAAAATACAAATTTAAACCAAAAGAAGAACTCAATATTTGATTACACTTAACTTCATTTGATAAAATTGCATACCATAAATATGTATCAACAGTTCCTAACTCAAAATATATATCAGCTGCTTTTATTAATGAATTATTACGAAATTTCCCATGTGCTTTAATTCCTGCAAATACCGTAAAATGAATCGCATTGGATCGATAATATTCTTTAGGATATTTATTATTTAGTTTAAGAAATGAATTATTACCTGTTTCGTAGCTTGCTGTAAAACCGGTTATTGGGGATAATGTAATTTTTTTAATTTTTTTATTCCAAATAGGAAATGTATTTTTAACTGTTATCGTATTTATTTTCTCAGCTTTTGATATTGATGCAGGCACATAGCCATATAATAATTCCGAATATACATGATTGTTAAGTAGCTGATACCCAATACCCGCTGAAAGAAACCCTATATTTCCTGCAAATTGTATTTTGGCATAATCAGGTCTATACCAGGGTTTATTTTTTACTAAAGTAGAATCTTGTGCAAAAGTACTTGAAAATATTAACAGAGCAACACCTAAATTTATTAAACTTTTATTATTCATTATATTTTAGCTCTATTAATTTGATGTCAAAAGTTTTATTATGCACATTTATAATACAGTATGTTGGCTTTTTAAGCCAAGGTACTGTTAAATAACTTACATTATCTTTATATATCTTTCCGAAAAAATAACTATGAATATGCCCGTGTATTGATAATGATACATTATTGTTTTGCATTAAAGATTTATATGTTTGTTCCATATTACTGTCAAATTGGTCAGAGAATGGAGGAATATGAGCAATTACAAATATTTGCTTATTGGATGGATTGTCTGATAATTGATTTGATAACCAATTAAAATCAGGATTCTTGTTACTTTCCCAAACTACATCATCAAAAATCACAAATTTGTTTTGCTTAAATTCAAATGAATAATTATAAGCACCAAACATTTGTTTATATACTTTTTCTCCATTTGATCTATAATCGTGATTTCCTATAACTGTAAGGTAAGGCTTATGAAGATTTTTAATAATATTATAAAAAATCTCATATTCTTTTAATAAAGCTTTGTCTGCAATATCTCCACCAAAGATTACAAATAATATATCAGGCTTCTTATTAATATCATCAATTACTTTTCGCAGATTACTGTAATGATAATGATTATCGGTAACAAAGGCAAATGAAAAAGTATCAGAATCGATTTGAATATTCTTAATTAATTGTAGGTTCTTATTAGTAGTATTTTTGCTCTCCTCCTTAACATTTGCCTCGTAAGGACTAAATTCAAACACTTTTTCGCAACTAACAAATAATACAGAAAACAATAATATTGTTATTACATATATATTTTTTATTACCATATCAAATATTATTAGCAAACTTTTTTATTAATTTATTGATGTATGTTATGGTTATTATTTTTTCGAATGAAAACAGTACTATTAAGGCCATTACTACGCCTACTAATACATCAATAATATAATGATGACCTGAATATACCGCAGAAAACCAGATACCAAGTGTAAATATTGCAAATATTATGTTTGCCCAAGTTAAACGTTTTTTTACACCGTAAAACAATACTATCAAAGGGTATGTTGCATGCAACGATGGCATGGCAGCCAAAACATTGGCATTTTTATTATAGATTCCTTCAAAAAGTGGGTAACCTATTAATTCATCGAATCGTGCCAAGCCTGCACGATTACCCGGAACACCTATATGCAAGTCAAATCCATAAAGTTTTACATACCATGGCGGAGCAGCCGGATAAATATAATATATGGTAAAACCCACCAAGTTTACAAGTAAAAATGCAATAGAAAATCGTGTAAATAAATATTTATCTTTAATAAAGAGATAAATACCAAATGCAAGGGGGATAGGCATCCAATTTATATAAAAAAAACCTGACATAAAATCAAGAAATTTATTATTCCGGATATCGAAAAATTCGTTTGGAGTAATTATATCTTCTACTACTTTTATTCCAAATAGAGCTTTTTCTAGTTTATAAGGTTCTTTAATATGAGCTGTTGAAACTTCATAATTTGGAAGTATTCGCATTGAGTCATAAACAATCCAGAAAATAATAAATATAGAAAATCCAAGTATAAACTTTCGTGATTTTTCAGCGGTATAAAAGGATACTAACCAAATAGATACTAATATAAAATGATCTGGTTTCATATTACCTACAATACTCATCCATATTAGATAAATACTTATAATTAAAGTATTTACCAGAATATTTTTCTTTGTAAAACGAGTAAATTCCATTAATCAACAATTAATTTTTCGTGTGTTTTTTCTTTTGTTTTTATGTTTTTTCCAAAAAGTTCGATATACTTTACTGTTGGCCACATTCCTGAATTATCGGCATATATATATATATGGTCTAATACAGAAAGTTCTTTATTTATTTCTGTTATCATAACTGATTTAAAAGGGGCTAATTGTTTTAGCCAAAATTTATGTTTTTTGTCTGCAACTAATTTTATAGAATATATATTTTTATGTTCAACTTTTTCCCATTCAACTCCATAGGCATACCATTTTTCTACGGTTCGCAGTTCCATTTTTTGTCCTTGTTCATCATATCTTCTCCAGTAAACAATGATTGGTTCATCTTTATCTAAGTTTCCCTGTTTGTCGTATTTTGCATCATAAATTATTGTATTATAATTATGATTACGCTGAATATAAAAAAGTAGTGTATTTGTTTTAGGTGGTATTGGGTATTTCTCATTGTGCGAAAACACTATCATTGGAAATACTATTGCAATAAATAATATGTTTAATTTTAATAGTTTTGACATTTTTATAATAGTTTTTCTTTTTTATACCATTGTAAAGTTTCGTCTAAACCTTTAGATAAATTATATTCAGGTTTAAAATTGAAATCTTTTACTAAATCTGAACTATCGCAAAGCCAATTTTTTTGACTTATCTCCTTAAATTTTTCAGTATTCAGAGTAGGTATTTTATTTGATAATAAACATGAAATTTTCTCATTGAGAAAAGCTAATATTCTAACTAAAGATCCGGGAAAAACTAAACTAATTGTTTTTTTATTTAGTTTCTTTTTTATTAACCAATTAAACTCTTGTGCAGTATACTCTTTTAAATCAGATATAAAATATGCCTTGTTTGTTATTTTAGAATTTAGAGCACCTATAATTAGTTGTGATAAATCTTTAACATATATAAAAGAAATAAGCTGTTTTTTGGTATTTATATAGGTTTCTATACCTTGCTTAGTACTTTTATACATTACATAATAATCTTTCTCTTTTGGTCCATAAACACCTGTTGGACGAAATATCAAATAAGGAAAATCTTTTAAAGATTTAATGTATTGCTCTGTTTTTAATTTGCTTTTCCCATAGTAAGAAACAGGTTTTGGTGTATCTGTTAGTTTAATGGGTTCTGCACTCTTTTGTCCGGGTCCGAATGCAGCGAGACTACTTACGAAAATAAATTTTTCGGGAACCATTGATGTTTCAAGTAGTGCCTCAATAAGATTTTTGGTATATTGATAATTTACAATATCAAATAGTTTCTTATTACAAGTTTTGGTAACTCCTGCACAATGTATAATAAAGTCAAATTTTCCAATTTCTACTAGTTGATTTTTAAGCGATTCTTTGTTTGAAAAGTCAATGTATATAAACTTTATTTCAGGGTCAGTCAAATACTTTAAATCGCTAGACTCACGAATACCGGCATAAACATCATAACCTTCATGTATAGCTTCTTCTACTAAAAAGCTACCTATAAAACCACTAGCGCCTGTAATAAGTACTTTTTTCATTTTATAAATGTTTAATGTAAATTCTTCGTCTTAGATGTTGACGGGTTTCGTACGGGTTAAACATTTGAATAGAAGGTTTGTTATCTTCTAAAATATGACTGGTAATAGCTGTTTTAACACCTTCGTTAATACAGGCTTGTGTCATGTTTGCATAAAAAATTGCAGGCACTCCTTTATTGAAATATTTTGGTTTTACAGCATGAAGCAACAAATCAATAGTATCGTTTTTTTTCATTGCTTTTAAAATAGGTATAAAACCAAAAGGGAAAAGGTTACCATTGGCTTTCATCAATGCTTTTGATAATGATAAAAAGCTTAAGCCAAAACCAACTAATTTATTATCTTCATCAACGACTAAACCAATATAATTAGTGTTTACCATTGAAAAATATTGTTTGGTATAATAAGCGATTTGCTTTTCTGTTAAAGGGACAAAACCATATAAGTTTATATATGATTCGTTAATAATCTCGAATAAACTTTTAGCATAGGGCAATATATCTTTTGATTTTTTTAGTTTTAATAATCTTAAATTATATTTTTTTTGAACAAGTTCAGATATCCTTTGTATTTTTTCCGGTACTTTTTCCGGTATTTTCACCTCAAATTGCACCCAGTCGGTATCTTTTTTATAACCGTGCTTTTCCATATGTTCGGGATAATAAGGGTAGTTGTAAATAACAGCTTGTGTGCCAATTTCATCAAACCCTTCTACCAACATGCCTTCCAAGTCAAGATCTGAAAAGCCTAAAGGTCCGTGAACTGCTTCCATATTAAGTGATTTCGCCCAATCTTCTACCGTTTTAATTAAGGCAGTTGAAACATCATAATCATCAATAAAATCTATCCATCCAAACCTTACATATTTTTCTTTCCATATTTCGTTAGATTTATGACTGATAATTCCTGCAATTCGACCTACAATATCTCCATTTTTATACGCTAACCAATATTTTGCTTCACAAAAATCAAAAGCCGGATTTTTTTTCGGCGATAGTGTTGATTTTTCAAATGTATGAAGTTGTGGTACTCTGTATTTATTTCCTTTATACAGTTTGTTTGGAAAAGCAATAAACTTATTTAGATCTGATTTAGATTTAACATCTTTTATTTCTATTTTACTCATATTGAAAGTTTTTTAATGATAAGGTTTCTACATGTTCTCTACTTTTAATAAGTACATCTATGGCTTGATTTATTTGATCTTTTGTATGTGTTGCCATCAGTGAGAAACGCAAAATTCCTTTTCCTAATTCAACAGCAGGATGAACAACAGGGTTAACATATACTCCGTTTTTAATTAATGTACTAGCAAAAGCATAAGTTCTAACATCTTCTCCTACAAATATTGGAATTATAGGAGCTTCACTATTTCCTATTTCAAAATCAGCATCAGTTAAACATTTTTTTGCGTATTTTGTATTCTCCCATAATTTTTCAATTCTATGAGGCTCTGCTTTTATTATTTCTAATGCTTTTAAAACGGTTGCTGCCGATGCGGGTGGTATTCCTGCACTAAAAATTAATGCTCTTGCGTTATGTTTAATATAATTAATAGTGTCTTTATCACTTGCGACAAAACCACCGAGAGAAGCCAAAGATTTGCTAAATGTCCCCATTATTATATCTGTCTTGTCTGTAAGATTAAAATGAGAGGCTGTTCCTGCTCCATTAACACCCATAACGCCAAGTCCGTGAGCATCGTCTAACATAATTGAGGCATTGTATTTTTCGGCTAAATCTACAATTTTATTGAGTGGAGCAATATCACCTTCCATACTAAAAACTCCATCGGTAACAATTAAAGTTGCTTTTGTTTTATCTGTTTTTTGTAAAATCTTTTCTAACGATTGCATATCGTTATGCTTATATTTTAGTGTTTTTGCAAAAGACAGACGGCTTCCTTCAATTATTGATGCGTGAGATTTTTCATCAATAACCAAATAATCATTTCTTCCTAAAAGACTTGGTATAGCTCCAACATTGGCTTGAAAACCTGTACTAAAAACAGTAGCGGCAGGTTTGTCCACAAATTGAGCAAGTTTTTCTTCTAATTCTTCGTGTAAGTCTAAATTACCATTCATTAAACGCGAACCTGAAGCTCCTGTTCCGTATTTCTTTAATGCACTTATTGAAGCTTCTATTAATTTCGGGTGATTAGTTAAGCCCAAATAACTATTAGATCCAAACATCAATAGTTTTTTGCCTTTCATATATACCTCAGTGTTTTGTCCTGTTTCTAATTTATGGTAAAAGGGATACATTCCTTTTGCCTCAAGTAATTGCGGAGTATTAAATTCTGATAATCTTTTTCTTAATAATTTCATTTGTATATTCTTTAAAAATCAAATTTAAATCTTGCTCTTATTCCATATTCTTGTACATACGGATTATCTAAGTATGTCATTCTTTTCACTAAATCAACTCTAAAAAATTTGAATATATTTCCAATTCCAACACTAACTTCGGCATATGGCTTTGTCGATAAAGAATATGTTGTAGGATTTCCGTTTTCATCGGTAGGGAAATTCATTAATCCTTTTGTTTTTTGAGGATTATTAGCATCGGTTAGTCCTCCATAAATTCCTTTAGCAGATATAATTGTTCGCCACTTTAGGCGTTTAAATAAAGGGACTTTATTTAAAATAAATCCATTAAAATAGTGTTCAAC
>Ga0256842_1000563_pt1 | contig 32651 bp, 82 predicted proteins | sample 4559240metaG_FD_185973 | JGI IMG/M metagenome (GOLD analysis project Ga0256842, IMG submission 185973) | Hydrothermal vent microbial communities from Guaymas Basin, Mexico - 4559-240 | ecosystem: Environmental > Aquatic > Marine > Hydrothermal vents | place: Mexico: Guaymas Basin | collected...
TCTAACGGAAAACTAAAACAATGTACATACAATAAAGAAGGAATTTAATATGACAAGAGATTTACAAGGACACAAAATTAAACATATTGTTACTCCATTTGAGCAATCATATATGGAAAAGTTTTACATTAATAGAAATAAAGTGTATCAAATCGTTCGTGTAAAAGAGTTTAGAAAAATGGACGGGAGAATAGTTGATGTTACTTATAAAAATGCAAAAAATGGTAGAATTAAAACAATTTCAATACTACGCAGTACATTAGAAGATAGAAAACACTATTATACCAAACGAAAAGCATATATGAGTATGTTATTAAGAGGATGGTGAAATGATATTCGACTTGATTAAAACACTTGTAAAGATGATATTTACAATTATAGTGTTAATATTAATAGCAGTTTTAAGTCCATTATTTTTCTTATTCTTAACACCAGAAGATGCACTTAAAACCATTCTTAAACTTATTGTAGGTGCTATGATTATTATGGGATACAATAAAAATATGTTAATAACAGATGTTACATTTGATGTAAATGATTTTGCATAAGGATAAAAATGAAATTAGACCCAGAAAAAGTATATTACATAGGTAAAGAGATAGCAGTAGGCGAGGGTGTTTGGGATATACAAGGTATATTCTTTGACTCTGAATTAGGTAAAGAAAATATGAAAGATGGCGAATTTATGGTGGAAATAACACCAAATGTTCGTTTACTTGATATTAGTCATACACCAGATGTATATTGGTGGAAATTTAACGGAAAGGTAGAAAAATATGATGACAGAAAATAAAGACGATATGTCACAGAAACTTAGAATGTTTTATTTTGTAGTGTACACAATATTTTATGAAACTTTAGTTTGGGCATTAGTTGTACTTTGGTTAGCACAAGGTTGGAGTGCTTGGATTTTATTACTTGGTGTTATCGTGAGTAGTTTACAATTTCAACCACAACATTTTGGTATTACTGCATCTTCTAAAGACCCTACAAATATGGATAACGATGAGTACAAAAGATGGAAAGAAATACAGGGTATTACTAAACACAATAACTCAGAAGTACCTTTAGTATAAATAAACATTATTATAAAGGAGTAAAATTGTTAATTCATCAAATTTGGATAGGAAATCCACCACCTAAATTTGTAGTAGACGCTATGAATACAGTAAAATATTACAATAAATCACATACTTACAAATTACACACAAATAATGATTTGAAAAAATATAATTTAGACAATTTATTGCATAAAGTACCTGCTGCGTTTATAGCTGATGTACTAAGATGTAATATTTTATCAGAATACGGTGGGTGTTATATAGATGCAGATACTATAGCATCGTGTGATATAATGGATATATTGCCAGAAATTAATGATTCGTTTTGTACTTCTGAATTAGATAGCGGACCATATTCTTACGCAAATTCATTAATATATGTTAAAAATAAAGGATATAATTTTAATAATTTTATAAAAGAATATATTATGAATGAACCATGTATAAGAATATGGAACAATTTTTGTAAAAAAAATAATGCAACACTTTTATCTAATAAAAAATTTGGTACAAAATCTAACATATATAAAGACCTAAGGATGTCGTCTTGGAATACACACAAATAAAAAATATTAATAAATGGAAACAGTCACTTAAACTAATGTTAGAATTGTATGCTAATGGCGCATTAGAAATTTTACTTGGTAAAGTAGACACATTACAAAAAAATTATCTTAATTTAGAGGAAAAACAAGAACTTTTTAAATATTTTATACATATACTGCGGCCTATGTATGACGAAAATTATAAAATTATATACAACGGAACTTATGTTTTTTTAGAACTTTTTAAAGATGGTTTTTATCTTAAAAGAAAATCAGATCTTACTCCTAAAGAATGTCAAGAATTAATATTTTTGCTAAATAATATTAATAAATACAAAATGATCAAACAAAATTATAGTACTGAAGACATGCAAAGATTTTTTAATTACAAAGAACAAGTACAAAAAAGTGCCAATCTTGTAGGTTTATATTCTAAATTTAACGAACATATTTATTTTCCGAACGAAAAAAGAAAACATCTAATACTTACAAACCAATTATAAAGTTTTAAGATACAGCACAATTAAATATTATATATACTCTTTTTTTAAGTTTCTTTTTATATACTGTATGTTATAATATATAGTATATAAAGGATAAGAAAATATAAAGGATAAGAGATGAAAACTTTAACACAAGAATATAATATGCAAGTTAAACAAAATTCTTTTGAAATATTATTGATAACAATTCAAGAAAAATTATCTAAAAAAATTGTATTATTTAAAAGATTTAATAAAATAGTTAAAAAAACTAAACTAAATTTTACAATATTAAAAACTGCAGATAACCAATATATTAAAGTTTATTCTTATCATTTAAAAAAAGCTGTTTTAATTTATGATATTAATAATAATAAATATATAAAAACTGGTGATTTTGGAATGACTAATAATTTAAAAGAAAATAAAAAAACTTTTATACATACTTCTAATCAAAAATTAGAAGTTTTAAATTCTGAAAGTTTTGATAAATTCATAAAAAAAAAATTTTTAATGAAAATATTTTTATTAATATAATTGCAAGTGAACATAGAATTATATTACATGAACATGCTTCTCACTTTAAAAAGATAATAAATATGGAGCTGAAATTAATGAAAAAACTTAGTAAATCTGAATATAAATTTATGAGTGGTGTTAGTCTAGATATATATTAATAACATTTTTTTTTTAAATTATAATTTTTCTACAAGTGTTAATATGAAATTTATGTAGAAAGTTTTCATTATTTCTCAGTTAGTTTAAAAGTATAATTAAGTTCCTTTTAATATATATTTTGTTATAATATAGTATATAAAGAGTAAAGGATAATAAATGAAAACTCAATTACTTACAGAATATTCAACAAAAAACTTCAAACTAACCGAAGGTGAAAGAAAATTTATTAAAACTTTTCTTTCAGAAAATGATTGTTGTGCACAAACACCATCTGAATTATTAGATGATAATTTTAGTTGTAAATGTTTAGAAGACTTTGAAGATATGTATCCAGAACTTTCAAAAAACCAAATTGGCGGATATTTAAGTTCGTTACAAGAAAAAGGTGTAATTTACCTTGAAGAAAGAATGGGTGCAAGAGCAACTTCCACTAATATTTGGTTTTTTGAACCTGATTTATATTGGGTAAATGATTTGTACTTAGAAACACTTCCTAAAAATATCAGATTTTAGTAAAACAGTAACTAATGAACAAAAAAAATAACAAAATATTTTTCGGGTCAATAGTTTTAAGTACATTAATAATATCCGTGGTTATTGTATCTATGTCTACATTAAATAACCCACCAGAACACTTAGAACATTCAAAAGAATGTTCTAAAGATGCATCTGTAATCACTTACACAATTAATGGTCACCCAACACTTAAATTTGAAAAAGGTATGTTTAATCAAAATGTACATTGTAAATCTAACTAAAAGGAATAACTAATGATAATACTTATGTTTAAAGACACTGATAGAAAGCCAACAATAAACACAATAAAGGATGCTGATGTAGTCATCAGATACAATGATAAAACATTTACATTCTTAAAAGACAGAAAAACAGGCGAATTTGATATAGAACATCCTATTTCAGAATTTGCTATTGTTTTATCGGAATATATTTAAGTTTCCTCTTATATCTATTATGTTATAATATAGTATATTAAGGGTAAAGGATAAACAATGAAAGTACAATTTAAAGTAACATTTCAAGAAATTAAAGTAGATGATTTTACAGGTTTTCGTGATACTAAAATAGTTAAATCAATAAAGAATACTTCAAAATTTCAAATAAATTTTAGAGATGCAGTTCAAAGAAAATTTGATAACATAATTAATATTGACTTTAGTAAAGTCCCTAAAGTCATTAAAGATAACAAATTTGTAATAACTGTTGATATACCAAACACTAAATGTACAATAGACAATATTAAAGAGACAATAATAAACATTGATCAGATTGTTGTAGAAACAAAAGTTGATAGAATTAATTTTGGTTTTGCTTATATCAAAACTTACATAGAAGTTGTTTAACACGACTAACAGAGGAACAATTCGTATATAATAAAAATATCTAAAAACTTTAGTGTATTAAAAGTACATTATTGTGAAAGAAATAGTATTTTAACTAATGTTTGTGCTTTTTATGGTCATGACTTAATATGAAAATAAGACGAAATTTAAGTTTCTTTTTATGTATCGTATGTTATAATATAGTATATAAAGGATAATAAATGGAAACTTCAACTAATTTTAAAGATATTGTAAACCACTTTAATGTTATTACATCTGTATCATCAGAGAATAATTATTTATTTGTATTTGGTTTAATAGATAATGAGTTAAACACTTTAAGAGTAGAATATAAACATATAGAAGTACTTAAAGAAGTTAAAAATAAAGTACAGATGTTTATAGGTATAAAAGGATAATAAATGACAAAAATAGAAGAAGATTTATTTAACGGATTAAACAAGTTATGTGATGAAAATGAAGCATTTTATTTTTCTGAACAGGATTATAATAATACACATATTATTAGATCATTCACATATAGATTAGCATCATGGACAGAATTTCAAAAACCATATGCATTAGATTGTAGAGGTACTGCTTTTATTTTTGATAAAGAAACAAATAAATGGTCGTTATTTACAAGAGCATATCGTAAATTCTTCAATCTTGGAGAGGGTGTGCCTAAAGAAGATTATATAAAATATAACACTCCACTTCATTCTTTTGAGAAATTAGATGGTTCTTTAATTCTAGTAGGATTAGTAAACAATACTTTAGTAGCAAAATCCAAAACATCTATAAATTCTGACCATGCTAAATTAGCAAATGAGCTAATTCAAGAAAATAAAAAATTACAAGAGTATCTTACAAAAACTATTAAAGATGGATATACACCTGTTATGGAATTAGTAGGGCCTGGCGATTTTAGAATTGTATTAAATTACGATAAAAATGAACTTATTTGGTTAGGTAAAGTAAAACATTTTGATTATAAAGTACACACAGTTAATTACGAACCAGAAAAATTTAAAGAATTATCTGGTATTCGATGTGCAGGTATTAATAAGTTCTCTTGGAAGGAATTAGAAAATATTCAAGAAACTGCTAAACCAGATATTGAAGGGTTTGTTGTTCAAACAGAATTAGGGTTTGTAAAATGTAAAGTACAAAGTTATGTACATTTACATCATCTCAAAGATAATGTAAACAACATGAAAAATCTCATAGCGTTAATTTTATCTGACGACTTAGATGATCTTATGGGTAATTTTCAAGATGATACTGTAACAATGGATATGATAACACAAACACAAGATAAAATTAATACATTTTTTAACCATCTTGTAAAAGAATTTTATTTATTACGAGCAGAATACTTCACAGATTACAATGAAAATAGAAAAAATTTCGCTTTAGCAAAAAGAACAAACCCGAATTTTGGTGGTGCTATGAAATCACTCAATGTACCAAAAGAAGACCTCGAAAAGTTTGCTGAGGAATCAGTTAAAAATTATATTTTGAAACAATGTAATACTTTAGGTAAAGCACAAGAGTTTGTAAAATCTCTTGCTGTTTAATGTTTCTTTTATATATTAAATGTTATAACATATAAAGGATAAGACAATGTTAATTTACAAAACACTAGAAACAAAAGCTAATCACCCAGAGTATCACTTAACTCACTTAAAACCACAGGAAGATTTAAAGAATGAACTAATAGAATTAGGTTATATAAATCATTATGATTTTAAGTTTATTAATGATAGTGGTTACAATATGAAACAAGTTATTCGTTTAGTTAAAAGTAAAATTAAAAAAGACTCAGTAGCATTTGACATTATTAAAAAATATTTAATAACTGAAGATATGTTCAACAAATTAGAAGATAATATGTATTACCCTATGATAAAACATATTATTCCAACGGAAGTATAAAGGATTATAATGAGAACATTATTAGTATTCTTTTTTGGTTTGATGTCCGAAATGTTTGCTTTTATAGCAATAAAAATTCAACCAGATATTGATGTAGACTTTAATTATTTAAAAAAGGAAATTAAATGTTAGATATAGAATGGGAAAACGCAACATCACATAGTAAGTTTTATTGGTTATTACAATTTATTTTTATGGCTTTAATATTATCATTTTTTGGTATGAATGTAACAGTATTCTTGAATATTTCAATATTTTTTGTAATTATTATTTTAGCAAGTGCTTTATTAGACATATATTTACATTTTTATATGATATTTAAAAAAAGGATAGAAAATGAAGAAAATTATATCAATGATAACAATTAGTGTTATGTTATTAGGAATATTAAGTGTGCAAGGTTGTTCAAAAGAAAAAATAGTATATGTAGACTCCTCAGGAACAGTTACTAATCAATCACTAAAATTTAGACCACTACGAGCAGAAGTAGTTTGTGATGCTAATGGTTATGCGTATTATAAATCAGTAAATGGTAGTTTCTCTCCAATGTTATATAATGGAATATATGGTGCTTATATTCAAAAGTGTAGTAACCTATAATAATTAGTAATAATTAAAAGAAAATAAAGATAGTTACACTTATAAAGACACTAAGAGAATTAACTCCAGAATTACAAAAATTAGTTACAAATAATTTTGATGAGTTATACAATTTAACAATATAAAGGAAAACTATGTTAGTATCATCAAAATTCGATATAAAAGAAAAAGTATATTTAGTAGATATACCTTGGGGCGCAAAAGCAACAACTGAAAATATTCGTATTATTCAAGGAGATGTTATAAGAATTATATTAACATCCGAAGGTATTTTGTATGATGTTTTAGGAGATATGTATTATAGTGATAAAAAAGAAAAACACTTATTTACTTCTAAAGATAATGCAGAAATGTGGGTTTTCAAAAAATACTTCAAAGGAATTAAATAATGAAATGTAAATGGTATGAATTTCATAAATGGATAGATATTAGAAAATATTACACAAAAGAATTTGAAGGTAGTATGTGTGAGTATTCATATGTTAAATACAGAGTTTGCAAAAAGTGTGGCACAATAACAGAAAGAGTACTATGTGGTTATGTAGAAATGTGCAATAGAACATTAACAGACTGTGAAGCAAAAATAGTTATGAATAAGTGTACATACCATAATGATCCTAGTGATGTGCATTATAAATTAAGACCTACTAAACCGCCTACTAAAGTAAAATTAAAATGATTGATTTTACAAAACAATATATTTACATTGGTATTTTTAGAATAGATACATATCCTTTTAAGGATTGGGTAGTAAACACATTTAAACCAAAATATAAATGGAATATGTATGCATATTTGCATTGGGATAGAAAGAAAATTTATAACGATGAACTTAACTGCACTGGTACACCACAAAGTTATAATGATTTTAGTCATATAGGCAGATATAATAATGTTTTTTATTTTACTGAACCTATTAGTTTTAGAAATTAAATATTTAAGTTACTTTTAATATATATATTTAGTTATAATAATACATAAACAAAAAGGATATAAAATGTTTAAAACAATAATAGGCGCGTTACTAGCATTTGGTGGTTTTATAGGTATGATTGGTTCAGCAATAGCAATGAAATATTGGTTGGTTACATTGGTAATAATGACAATTTTAAAACTTACTGGTGTTGTATTAATGCCTTGGTTTGCAGGTGTGTTTGCAGCCGGAGCAATAAGCACAGGGTTATGGATGCTTTTTGGTGGATTAATAATAATTATAATCAGTTACATAATTACTGCTGTTGGTGTCATACTTGTAGATAACGCTTAATATTAAACTAACTAAAACTACTATAAGAAATGCTATTTTTGTATAAGATTAATAATGTTTAAACAGTTGTTGGTACTTTAGTAAATTGCTTATAAATAGTTGAAAGGACATAAAATGAAAAATTTTAGAACATTATTGGAAGAAGAAATAAAAAAAGGTTTATTTACAAAATGGTGTAAAGATAATAATTTAATGGACAAAACATCAACAGATGTGCCGTGTAAATGTATAGAACAAGGATTAAAAAGTTCCGACTCTCATGTTAGAAAAATGGCACAATTTGCTAAAAATATGAATAATTGTTAATTTTTTTTTATTGACTATTTTTAAGTTACTTTTAATACATATTTAGTTATAATATAGTACATAAAGGATAAGAATATGAAAAATAGATTAGTAAAAGCATTTAACGAAGTTTATTTTCGTGATGTTAAAGGTAAAAGTAAAGCGTTAACTAAAGATTATAAAATTAATGACATTAATAAAAAAAGTGTAGAGTGTGCACAAAATATAAATGCTTTGAATTTACTTTCTGACTTATTAAAACTAGAGTCTACAGACAAAATTAATAGCCCATTATCAGAAACAGCACTAGATATTTTATGGGATCTTTCAGAAGCAAAAGTAATATTTAAAAAATCATACAGTACTTTTCCTGAGGAAGTAAAAATTCTTTGTGGACATTTATCGTATTTAAGTAACGAAAGTTACTTTGTTGGTGGATGTGTTCGTGATGTACTTATAAGTAAAGAACCTAAGGATTTTGATTTTGTAACTTCTACACCTTATGATACACTTGTAAAATACTTCACAAATGAAGGATACACAGTTAAAGAAAAAGGAAAGCAATTTCTTGTTTTAATTATTTCAAAAAACGGTTTTCAATTTGAAATTGCTAACTTCCGTAAAGATTCAACATATACAGATGGAAGAAGACCCGATAGTGTTGATATTGGTACTATTGAAGAGGACGCTCTAAGAAGAGATTTATCAGTTAATTCCTGCTATGTAAACACAAAAACATTTACAGTTAAAGACCCTACAGGGCAAGGAATTGATGATATTAATACTAAAACACTAAGATTTGTTGGTAATCCAAAAGACCGTATTAAAGAAGATAAATTGCGTGTTTTTCGGTTTTACAGATTTATAAGTAAAGGTTTTACTCCGGATAAAAGATCACTCCAAGCGTGTCGTGAACATTTTAGTGAAGCGACTAAAACAGTAGCACCAGAAAGAATTCGTGCAGAAATTGAAAAAATAGTAGGTTTATAAAATGTTTACACACTTAAAAATAACACACAAATCAGGTGAGTCAAAACTAATTAACATTAATGATTACAGTATTGGTGATTTAGATGTGATTGCTAAATTTTATCAAAACTGTAAAGACTACGAAATAGAAAGTGTTCTAGTATGAACATGCAAGATAGCATATCTCAAAGGACATTTATGAACGAGGTTAAAACTTGTAATAATTGTGGATACAGAAAGAAATCTGGTTTTTTCAACATATTTGGCAAAGACATGTGTATTTTATCTGGTAAAACATGCGAAAATACTAGGGTATATAGTGGTAGTGTATGTGGTGTACATTTTGATAATTGGGTGCCAACAGAAGACCTACTCAAAAAGTACAACATCAGAAATGTTAAAAGGAACACATATACTGAAGACGACATTGACTTAATAGGAAAAGGATAATAAATGAGCAATTTTAAAATAGTGAATAAAAGTACAAAATTATCAGAATTTAATACTCCAAAGGTTATAGAACAGAATTCTATATGGATGTGTTCTATGGGACATGTCGGAATAGTTGGACATGAACAAAAAGGTAATAGACCATTTTATGTTATTAGTAATACAAAATACAATAACAGTTCAAAAACACCCATTGGATTCTTTCTTAGTACTTCTTCAAAGAAAAAAGGCAATCGGTTTACTTATGATGTAGATATGCAAGGTGTTCTTGAAAATGTAAATGTCTCACAAATTAGAACTATATCAGCTGAAAGATTCTTTAAATTTATGGGTACGGGTACAAATGAAGATACTAAAGAACTTATGAATATGTTTAGTGAAATAATAGTAAATATTTAAAAGGAATTAAATGACAAAAGAATATATATTTGATTTGTGTACAATTAGTATCACACATAAAAATAAAACATATACATTCTTAAAACCAAAAGACTTTCAATGTAAATTACTCGAAGTAAGATTATCGAAATATAACATAATAATAGCGCATGTAATTAATAAATATGATTCGAGTATTGCTATATGTTATAGTACTGATGGGTTTGTATATGATGGTCGAGATGGGTTTGAACAGTATGCATTAACACCTGTCACATTTGAAAGTTTTTTTAACCAATTAAAGGAAATAATATGAGTAGAGTATTTGGTTTAGGGGATACACATTTTGGGCATAAATCTATACTTAAATATAGGACAGAATTTAAAACAGTACAAGAACATGATGATTTTATAATTAATAATATAAACAAAACTATTGGAAAAAGAGATACTTTTATTCTTTTTGGTGATATTGCATTTGATAAGACTGGTATAGAAACACTTAAACGAATAAAATTTTGTAACAAAAAAATACTTATATTAGGTAATCATTGTGCTCAACATATGAATAAAGAAGAAACAAAAGAATATTTTTCACTTTTTGATGAAGTTATAGGAAGTAAAAAATGGAAGGGCGCTTGGTTAACACATATTCCTATTCACGAATCTGAACTAAGAAATTCTTATTGTATTCATGGTCATACACATAATGCTATAGTTGATGATACCAGATATGTGTCTGTATGTTGCGAAAAAGTAAATTATACACCAGCAGATTTACAAAAAGTAATGGTTGAATTAAAACAATTAAATAAAGAGTATGAAGAAAAAAGAATTGAGTTTCAAAATAAAAAATGGAAACAGGAAGTATAATGTATAAGAAACATACTAAACAAAAGTTAATATAACGAACAAAAATGTTTTACGGAACATTGTCAAAGTACAAGTAACAGACATCTTGATCATGGAAAGTAGTTTAAAATATTAGACAAAGGTTGTGTATTTGGTGATATGTACCAGGTAATTCAAATGGAAGAATTTGTTACACTAAAGGAAGTAAAATTACACTTCGAACACACAGCTAGTTTTACATTTAATCCTGAAGGATTAGGGTTTGAATATCGTAAAGGTACATGGAACACTTCGTTTATAGAGAATATAAACTTTAAAGAAACCTCTAGATTTTGCTGGATTATAACAATAAAGACCCGAAATTCGGAATATATCTTCCAAAAAGGAGAAAAATCCGACAAAAAACCCCTAAATGAGGAAGAAAGACTAGCTGTTCAAATGTCAATGTTATTTTGAAAATACTTAATAACTAAAGTGAGTAAGGATTTTCAACAAACTCCACTTTAGTATTATCTATATCTTCTATGTATTTAGCAGATGTCCATCCGTCTAATTTAATTTTATTACTTCTTTGAAGGTCTATGACTTCTTTAATTTTATCATTTATTCCGTGATAACCAACAACACCATACACATTTAAAATCTTGAAGTTATGTAGTACTATCTCATCAAAATGCGCCATACTGCCGTAAATTTTATTTCCTTCTTCATTTGCTAATTTAATAATACTATCAAAATCAACACTTTTGATTATTTTTTCAGCAACATCTAATCCCATTTTAATAAATTTTGCTTTATCTTTGCCTGAGAATTTATTTGTAATTATACTTGCTAAAAAAGATGGCGGTTGATATTTGAAATTTTTATTTGTGAAAAAATTACCAAAATTATCTTTTAACACATCTTTCATTGCTGCTTTTAACACATCTTTCATTGCTGTTTGAAGTCTTTCTCTTAAATTTATTAATGGTTTCATATGAACTTGCCCATTTGCCATTTCTTCAAGATCCCACCATCTAGTACCACTACGGTCTAATGATGTCCACGCATCTCCATCTAATGTTAATGTACTTTCCCCACTTAATTCAATTAATATTCCACCGTCTGTTTCAACACCACCCGCAACAGTTGTATCACCTACTGTAAACGCACTTATCTGTTTCTTTTGACCTTGTATTTTTTGAATTGTTTTCAACCCGTTTAAATTAGTAGTATGATAACAAATCGGTACTTTATTAATTTTTTGTATTCTTGACCACAATTTTGGTGCTAATGGAACTCTACCATCTAACAAAAAGAAATACTCTTTATTTTCGTTGATGTATTTTCGTTCTTGTAAAAATATTTTGAATTTCATGTTTTATTAACTCTTATCAGCTTTTATATTGTCAGCATCTCTAAAAATTCTTATATATGCTTTTCCATCACCTTTTTTACTAAAATCATTTGAAGCGATAAAAGTAAATTGAGTTCCGTCTGCATAAAAAGTTCCTTCTACATCCTCTGGTCTTGATGCTTCATTTTGCTCAAATTTATATTTTTTAAGGAAATTTACAAGTTCTATTTTTTGTTCATATGTAAAAGGTTTTTCAACAAACTGCCACATATTAATCACAGCTCCATACATTGAACTTGTTTTATCTTTTAACTTACCTTTAGGTTTCATACCTATCTTTCTTAAGGCATTAATAATAAATGATTCAGCGAAATCCCAGTCTTCATCTTTTTTTCTTGAAAAAATACCTTCGTTAAGATATTTTTCTGCTTCTTTTTCTGTTTTAAAATAGTCTTCATCTTTTAAATTTTCAAAATATTTCTTACCTACTCTTTTTTCGCCTGATGATGTTATAACATAAGGTTTGCCATTTTCAGAACCTTGAACTATATATCGCTCAAGTCCTTTTACAATTACTTTATCTACTTTGTTTTGCTTAATAGATTCATTGATATATTCTCTAAAATTCATATTTGTATCCTGTTTTTAATTATTTATATTATACAAATATTAAGTTTATTTTAATATACATTTAGTTATAATATAATATATAAAGTAAAAGGATAACAAATGTCACACACAGAATTAAAAGATAAAATAGAAAAAGCTAGAATGGACTTGATAAGTGCTACTTCACAAGAAGAAATTAATTACTTTGGTATAGAACTTATGGTTCTTGAAGATAAAATGGATCGTATGGTTGCAAGTGGTCGTAGATAACTTTTAAATTAACTTAAAAGTTAATTTTAATGAATAATATGTTATAATATAAAAGGAAACAAAATGAAAAAAATTGTAAATGTAATTTTAGCAGTAGCAGTTCTAGCATTAATGTCAGGATGTGCAGAAAGAAAAGAAGTAACTACAAACGACAATAACAAATCAGTTACCAGAACTTATGTACCATATGGTTTATTTGATGAAAATAAAAAGAATCCAAATATAGAATATGAAGTTTCAATTGGTAATGTAATTTGGGGAGTTATTTTGTTTGAAACAATTATAGCACCAATTATTATTTTTGGGTGGTACTTATATGAACCAGTAGGTCCTAAGACAACTGATCCTAATTTAGTAGGTGTAGTTTTATAATTACTTAAATATCAAAAACATAAAGGAAAATAATGAAAAAGATTATAATGTTAATACTATTAACAACATCAATATTTGCTTTTGGTACTTCAATACCAGAACAAGCCAAAAACGAATCACAAGTGATATGTAAAGAAGGATATGTTTTTCTTGTTGTTACTATACATAATGGTAACGGTGTTAGTGTATCAGTAACACAAATAATGCAAGGTGCAAAATATTGGAGTGATAATCCACAACCAATGAAATGTAAAAAGTAATAAATATGAAAAAAATAATTTTAGTATGTATGTTAATAATAGGTTTATTTTCAGGATGTTCTAATGGTACAAAAATTAAACACGCTTTTAGAAATGTAGACCCTGAGTGTAAAAAAATAGTAAATGAGTTAAAATCAGACAACTATTACAATTCAGATCAAGTAATTATAATAACTATGATTATTAATAATTGCGATAATACCCAAAAAATATTAAAAGAAATTAGAAAAACAAAATAATTAATATTTAAGTTATTTTTAATGTATATTTTGTTATAATATAGTATATAAACAGTAAGAGGAAATAAAAATGAATTACCCAAATAAAGAAACAATAGTTGCGTTAGATATTATTAACCCATTTAATAAATCAGTCAAAATTGACGGACTTCAAAAGTTAGTAGATAGAATAAATGAAATTAATGCATACGATAAAGTTGGACATTGGATGTATGAAATTGAAGACAATCTAAGAAATAGAGTTGTTCCTCTTACAGACTATGTATATGATTGGTTAGTATATATTGATTCTCTCAAACAAACAAAGAAAAATATTAACTTTGTTTTGGATTTAAGCAATAATTAAGTTAATGTTCGCAAGATATTAAAACACACCACTGGTTGTAATAAATACAACCATTAATATAAACACAAAGGAAAGAAATAATGAAAATGATTAAATACCCAAGTACAGAACAATTCCGTTCAGTTATTAAACAAGTTACAGAGCAAGCACAGTTTGTTTCTTATAACGAGGAAACCAAAGAAGTCCTATGGGATAAAAATGCTGAATTACCTACAATAACATTTCACGGAACAACAAAAATTCATGGTACACAAGGTGCTGTGGTTCAAGATTTTAAAGGTAATATTCATTATCAATCAAGAAAAAATATTGTAACACCTGAAAAAGATAATGCTGGTTTTGCTTTTTTCTGTACAACAAGAGAAGATATTTTTAAGGAATACTTTGAAATGTTAAGAAATGATTTACCTAATTTGACAGAAGATGCAAGTATTACTATTTATGGCGAGTTTTTCGGGGGTAATATTCAGAAAGGTGTTATGGTTAATGGAATTCCAAAATCATATGCTATTTTTGGTGTTAAAATTACTCCAAATGATGAAGAAAAACCAGCATTTTGGGTATCGCACAAATATTTAGAATCAGTTCCTGAAAGTAATATTTATAATATTGAAGATTTTCAAACTTGGGATATTGAAATTGATTTTAATGACAAAGTAAAACTAGCAGAAGCACAAAATGAGATGTTAAGATTGACTACTCTTGTGGGTGACGAATGTCCTGTAGGTAAAGTTCTTAATCCAGATTCTAAAATAAAAACGGGGGAAGGAATTGTATGGGTACATCAAGAAAATGGTGAAAGACTTATTTTCAAGACGAAAGATGAACGCCATTCAAAATCTAAAGTAAAAGTGCCTAAAGTAGTTGATGTTGAAATGGAAAAAACTAAAAAAGATTTTGTTGAAAAATATGCATGTACCGAGTCAAGATTACAACAAATGTTTACAGAAATTGTACATAGTGTACATAACGGTAATGAAGATTTAATGGAAATGAAAGATATGGGTCAATATCTAAGATTAATCCATCAAGATGTTATCAAAGAAAATTCTGAAGAAATGGCAAAAGCAGGATTAGAGCCTAAACAAATTAATGGTGCTATTTCTCAAGTAGCAAAGAAATTCTTTATTGCTAAATTACAAGAAATATAATGTTAGATATTATAAAAACTTCAGAATTCTGGATGGCAACTCCGGAATTTAAAGAAACTAAATTATTAGACCCAGATGGATGGGACCGTAAAAATTTTCAATTTTCTTTTTATGAAGAACTTATTACTAAAGAAGAATTTTCAAAAAGACTTATGGTTAGTACTTGTATGTTTAAAAGGAAATAAGATAAAATAAGTAATTAATATTAGGAATAGTGCTAGGAACGATTTTAACGATAACATTTTGGAGTAGTTATTTTATTACTGCATTATTTTAAGTTACTATGATATAAAGGATAAAAATGGAAACTAAACACGATTTAATTAAGGCGCTTTTAATAGCAGAAAAATATAACCCAGATTTTGAAATGTTTTGTAGACACGATGTATTAACTATATGTGGTGTTGAACCACAAGAAGTGTCTGAAGAAGATAAAGTATCATTAAGTAATTATGGTTTTTTTATTAGTGACGAAAGTGGTGAAGACTCATTTGAATCGTTTAGATGGGGGAGTTGTTAGCATAAACTATTATACTAAAGAAATAAAACAGTATTAAAGGATAAATAATGAATTTACAACAAGAAAAATGTAAAAAGATACAAAGGTGTATAACCACAAACTCAAAATTACAATATTTAGTGGGACACTATTGTACTTTTATATATAGTGACTTTATCACTGAAAAAGTGTTTAAATCTAAGAAAAAAGCTAAGGAATATAAAAAGAAACATACTACGAGGAATAAGAGATTAATTGTAAATAAAAGAATAATTCATGAGTAGAAAATTTCAAGTATATTACACTAATGAGCATACCAAGAATAGAACTGATGTTATTGTTGCCATTCTTGAGGAAGAGTGTAAATCTTTTGATCTTATAGAAGACCTTAACATTGTATATAGAGTAACAAGGGGCACATCTCAAATAGCAATATTTCATCTTGGTAAGTACATAGGTTATAGTTATCGTGATTTAGTGAAGTACTTGAATGACAACGGATTAATGTTATGTTAAGGATGTGTATAAAACACAAAAAAGGATTAATCAGTGAAACTTAGAAAAGAAAGACACCAAAAACTATTTAATGAGAAGTTTGCAAAAAATGTTACAAAAGTTCATTCCGAATTAAGTGATACTATTAGAGATTTAATTAATATTATTTACAATAAGTATGAATTTTATAGAAGTCATAGAGGTTTATTAGATCATGAAATTTTAGAATTAGTAGTTAAGGAAGAAGGATTTTATGTTGGTGTTTTTTATTTGAATCCAGACGATAACAAAGCAATGAGAGTTATTAATTTTAATTCTGAATATGGATGTGAATCTTTAGCAAAAATAAATCAAAATAACGAATCTAACAGTAAAATATATTATAAAAATGAGTTTATGAAATGTTATGTACTTCAATATGACGGTAAAAATGCTTTGGCTGTAACTACTTATAATGACTCATTTTGTCCTATTTTATATTCCGTATTTGATGCAGAAGTTTTGGGTATTGAAAATGGTGTTATTAAAACATTATTTTAAAAAAAATAAAGGAGACTTCATGTTAATTTTCATATATGGTACACTAAAAAATGGTTGTGTGAATGATGGATTTCTAAAAAAGATAAACGGTCAATTTTTATATCCTGTAGAAACTATAGAAAAATATCCTATGTATATGTCCAAATGTATGATGGAATATTTTCCTTATCTTGAAAATCAACCAGGACAAGGGAATATTATACAAGGCGAAATCTGGGATATACCTCATCAAAATATAAAGGAACTTGACTATTTTGAAGGTGTTCCTGATTTATATATTAGAGATAAAGTAAAAGTAGAATTTGAAAAAAATATTTATGATTGTTTTTGTTATTTTAAGAGTCAGAATTCAGATAAGGTTAAATTGGAACATACGGATTTAATAGATAATTGGGAAGATTAGTATTTAAGTTCCTTTTAATATATATTTCGTTATAATATAATATATAAACAGTAAAAGGATATCAAATGTTTAGTTTTACAATTAAAGATATTAACGGAACAGAATTAACTCCAGATTCGCTTGTTAGATTAGTTGATAAAAATACAGAAGAACCATATGGTGAAAGTTCCGCTGTTAGGTTACATTTCGAAGATGGCAAGTACACAGTAAGAGCATTTGAGAGAGATTACGCTTGTAATATTATTAGTGACCCTTACACTCAATTTGTGATTGTAGGATAATAATTATGGAATACTTTTTGTTTGTTTTAATTGGTTTTGTACTGATTGGTTTAGGAATTATTGTTTACTTAGAGTATAAAAACTCTAGTAAATTTTCATATAACACTAATTGTGATTTTGTAGGAGAATAAAATGCAAATATTTGGAAAATGTCTTTGGCATAATTGGAAGTACATAGAAAAATATTACGATTGTTCTGATATTTGTATTTGGAGTTCTGGATCAGAATATTATAGACAATGTAAAGATTGTGGCGAAACTCAAAAGAAAAGATACTATGATAAAGAATATAGTAAAACAACAAATAAATTTATTTTAAATTTGTTTAAGGAAAGTAATACTGATGTGTAACTTTAATTTAAGTTATTTTTAATATACATTTAGTTATAACATAGTATATAAACAGTAAAAGGACATAAAATGTTAGTTATAGACGCTTTAAAATTTGCTTCAGAAAAACACAAAGGTCAGGTTCGTAGAGGTTCTGGATTACCTTATGTTACACACCCAATTATCGTTATGGAACTAGTTCAAAAGTACAAAGGTGAAAGCTCACATATAGAAGAACTCAAATGTGCTGCATTATTACACGATACACTAGAGGATACAGATACAAGTTATGCTGAAATTGAAAGATTTTTTGGTCCAATGGTCGCCGCTATTGTTATGGAACTAACATCTGATCCTATTGCTATTAAAGAATATGGTAAAAACAAATATCTTATAAACAAAATGTTAAAAATGAGTAGATATGCATTTGTTATTAAGTTAATTGACAGATTATCTAATATCATGGACCAACCAGGAAAATCGTATGTTAAAAAAACATTAGTAATGACAGCATATCTTAAAAAACATAGAGAAGATATCACAGACAGACAACTTAGAATTATAGCCAAAATTGAAGATGAATGTCATAAACTTTTAAGAAAAGAAAAATAATGGAATTAAACACTAAAGAAGATTATGCTAGAATGTTGGTAGGTAATTATATTAAATCAATTATAGAGGACAACAACATAAAAACTCAAGATGATGTAAGTGATTTTTGTATGGAAGATACTGAACATAATGATATTTTAGAAACTATTATGAGTATATACATTGATGAAATAAACGACGAAGATGGTTTAGCTATGCATAAAGTATTATTATAAATTAGGATAAATGATGACAATTAAATTAACACAAACAGAAATTTTAGATATACTAAAAACACATATACGAACACTTACAACACAAGAACTTCCTTATGATGGGGAAGTAGTGTTATTAATAGACGGCACACTTAATTATGCAAACATAACAGCAAAAATAGAATTTTTCACAGGACAAATAATGGAATTTAAAGAACAAACATCTGATCAAATGAACAAACTTATAGATAAGTATAACCATAAATTAGCAAGATTAGAAAAACAATTAAAAGATAATTATAAAGATATTTCATATACTTTAACACCAGATGGTAAATGGTCGCAAGGATATTTAACAGGTAAAATTTCAGAAATAGAAAATACTATTAATGAATTGGAAGCACTAAATAAAGTTGTAATATAATTTAAGTTCCTTTTAATATACATTTAGTTATAATATATAAAGTAAAAGGACATAAAATGTTAAATACAATATCAGAAATTACAGAAAAATACTTGAACCAAAAAAGAATTCAGAACTTTGCCACTAAACAAGGTATTGAAATTATTACAGGATTGGACCATACAACAGATGAAAATGATTTAAATTCGTTGGAAGTAGTATTTTATTTTCGTGAAGAGTGTTTAAAAGATTCACAAACAGAAGATGATATGGTTATATACAGTATTACATCAAACGGTTTAGAATTTACTCAAAATTATCAAGTAGAGGGTGTTACACTACCGAGTCGTATTACAACTATTAAAGAATTAAAGCATTTTTTAGTAGAATTATCAAAAGCAAAATAAAGGAAAATTATGACACAAGAATACAAAGAAATAATTTCGGATATGATTTACAATACAGTTTTAGAGTTTGTTCAAAGTGGAATAGATTGTACAATAATTGTTCACAATAATAATAATTGGAATGAAACACTTCCAGAAAGACTTCAAAAATCTTCGCAGTTTATTCTAAATATTACAGAACAAACCATGGAAGATTCATATGTAGAAGATGGTAAGATTGTTATTAATACTGTCTTTGATGAAATTGAATATTCTAAGATTTTTGAACCTGCGGACATTGGTGGTATAATGGGACCAGATAACAAAACTCCTATAATGTTTAAACCATTTACAGAAAAACCTACATTACCAATGCCTAAACACACTTTAGGAAATACGGTGACAGATGAAGAAGGTCTTAGAAAATCTATGGAAATGTGGAAAAGAAATAACCCAGATATGTTCTAAAAATTAAGTTTCTTCTTATGTACTTTGGTGCATAACATAATATATAAAGGATAAAAATGAAAACAGAATTACAAGAATGGTTTACTAAAAACTACACTGAATTAGTAATTGAAATGAATAATACAGAACATGGTTACTTAGGTACTGAACCTAATCCACACCATCTTGAGGGAAGTGTTGGAATTCACACTAAGATGGTAATGGAACAAGCAAGAAAATTTGATAATCTTGAAATTTATATTACAGCAATGTTACATGATATAGGGAAAGTAAAAGTTTGGGAAGATAAACACGAAACAAAACGCAGAAGATTTTTAAATCATGAAGCAGTTTCAGTTTTTATGGCAGAACCAATTCTTGACAAATTACTTGAAACATACACTTTTGATAAGGATATTGTGTTAAAAACCATTGCTAGACACGGTTCACTGTATAATTATATGGAAAACGGTCGTATTTTGCCTAAACACTTTAACAAAATTGCAAGTATGTTTAAAACATCTCGTGAACTTGATATGTTAAGAATGTTTTTTTATTGTGACCACACCGGTCGTATTCAAAATGTTTCTAATGCTGATATTGAAGATGTTATGAGTGATTTCAACACTATTATTGGAATGATCGATGACTCATATGTGGGTACTGAAGTTATTCCGGAAAAAACTGTTACATTGCTTATTGGTCCGCCTAGAGTAGGTAAATCAACATTTGTTTCTAATAAAGTGTTTACACCAGAATCAGCACCAAAAATTATTTCAAGAGATGCACTTGTTGAAAAATTTGGCGAAGGCAATTCATATTCCGAAAAGTGGAAATCACTTACAGACAAAGATCAAAAAGATATCGATAAAGAACTTCGAGAACAGTTTCAAAACGCTATTAAACAAGAAAAAAATATAATTGTCGATATGACAAATATGTCAAAAAAATCCCGTAAAAAATGGATTAATCCTTGTAAACAAAAAGGTTATTATGTTAAATGTGTGGTTTTTATAGAACCAAAAGAAGTATTAATGTCTCGTATGACTCCTGAAAAGAACATACCAGAAAAAGTAATAAACTCTATGATGAAATCATTTGGATTTCCGGATTATAGTGAAGCGGATGAAATTACAATATTTAATGGATAATTATGATATTATTTAAACATTACAAAAATAATAAAGTGTATAAAGTAGTTGATTTATGTTTAATACAAATAGATGATGAATGGGCGGACGCTGTAATATATACTAATACAGAAGAATCAGAAGAACTAAAGTTTGTAAGAAGCGCTAGTGAGTTTTTTAAAAAATTCAAAAGAGTACAACAACAAATATAAAAAAAAATATTATTGGATAAAAAAAAATGGAAAACGAAAAAGACAGACTAGCAATTAGAATGAAAAGTTATGAGGCACAATATGAACAAAGAATACCCTACAATGAGTTTTTAATTTGTAGGATTGATGGACATAAATTCTCTAAATTTACAAAAGGTTTTGATAAACCTTTTGATAAAATATTAACAGAAGCACTAATTAAAACAACAGAATCACTTGTCGAAAAATTTAGTGCTGTTACAGGATACCATCAAAGTGACGAAATTACATTAGTATTTCCTCCAAAGTACAAAGAAAAATTAGTACCAGTTGAATGGGAAGAAATTGAAGTTGATTATGATAATAACGACAATGTTCCCGAGTACAGAGTATTTTCTCTTACTGATGAATATATAGGCAATGTTATTACAGATTATACTCCTGATGAATATTATGATGCCGTAGATTATTATATTTTATCCGACAGTGATAACAGCAGTGATAAGTGTACTCTACAAGACAACAATCCACAAACAAAAGTTAAAACAGAAAAAATGTTTTCTAAATATTTAATTAAAAGAGTAGATATTACAAATGAACAAATTTTTGGTGGTCGAGTACAAAAAATGTCATCATTAATCAGTGCATTTACTACAATGATGTTTAATAAACATTTGATAGACGAAGTACAAAAAGCATCGTTTAATGTTCAATTTTACACAGAGAAAAATAAGGATATTAGAAAATATCTTAAATTTATTATAGAAAATAAACTTACTAATGCTTGGTTTGATGCTCGTGTATTTGGTGTACCAACTAAAGAAGAAGCATTTAATGCTGTTCTTCATAGAGTTCGTGATTGTGAAAAGAATTCAAGAAGTGTTTATGCACATGCATTTTGTGGTCATAAAAAGTTATTAAACAAAACAGGACAAGAACAAGTACAATTTTGTAAAGAACAAACAGGACATGATTGGGAATTAATAGAAGACCATCTAAAATATGGTACATTTATTAAAAAAGAACGATACTTAAAACCTATATCTTCAGGTACTATGGATTATGGCCAAAATGATTTTGTTGAAAGAACAAGACTTGTTCGTTTTACTAAAAAACTTACTACATTTTCTGATGATAATGTAGACTTAATTGTTAGGAAACATAAATAATAAAAAGGAAATAATATGAAAGAATACTCATATGGTATTGTACCTTACAAAATAGTAAATAATGAATACTATATATTATTAAACAAAACTTCTGATATTTCATATTATAACTTTTTCAAAGGTAAAATTGAAAACTCTGAAACGCCAAGTGATTGTGCAATTCGTGAGTTCAAAGAAGAAGCGGGTATTACTGTTAAGGGCACACATTTAGAAGATTATTTTTGTCAAAAATCAAAACGGAAGGATGTAGGTGTATTTTTAGTAGATTGGTATAACTACACTGAAGATTTTACTTTTCAGAAAGAAGAAATATTTAGTGCAGAATGGGTAAGACCACAAAATGTCGAAGTGTCTAATAATCAAAAGAAAATACTTAATCAAATTATAATGTACTTTATTTCCAAGAAAGATAATCTTCGTAATATAAATACATAAAAAAGAAAGACATAATAAAATTTAGAGAATTAATAGAAGGTAAAAAAGATTTTGATATTAGAGTCATGAAATTCTTTCAGGATTTTGTTATATGTTGTAGTCATAGTAGACTCCTATAAAGTTAATTTATAAGAGAAGGAATTTGCGGAAACCAAATCACATATACTTTCTAAGGTTTCCGCAAAGAGTTAGAAAGTATATGTGATATCTCTTATACTTTATTTATACATTATGTTTTTATTTAATAAAAATTTAAGTATAATTTTGTTATAATATAATATATAAACAAAAGGATATGAAATGAATTATTCTCTTTTCATCGACGATATAAGAAATCCTAAAGGAACTTTTGATATTATCACCAGAAGTTCAGATGAAACTGAAGAGTGTTTAATTCGTAATGGGTGTCCTCATTATATTTCATTTGACCACGATTTGGGCGGTGATGACACATCAATGAGAATTGTTAAATTTATTATTGAAATGGATTTAGATATGGACGGTGATTGGATTCCTGATGATTTTTCTTGGAATGTGCATTCTGCAAATCCAGTAGGTGCTAAAAATATTGAAGGTTATCTTACTTCATATATAACACAAAAAAGAAACCGTTGATAATACACAAATAAGGATAAATTATGAGTTATTTTTGTAACACTGATAAAGAAGCATCAGAATTAAATACTAAAGAATTGTTTAAAATTAAAGTATGTAATGGATGGGACAATTTATCATATGTTAGTTATAAAGTATTAAATAAAGAACATAAACACTTACCATTTTTTAACAAAATCAATAAGAGATTTATGCCAAAAGATTGTGGTACTATTATTAGATGGTTATATCGTGGGTTAACACTCGAACAAGCAATTAAAAAAGTAAATAATTCAATAAACATTAGAACATATTGTATTACAAAAGCAATAGAAAAAAAGGTAAAAAGATGAGAACAGATGAAATTAATAAAAAACTAAAACAAATAAACGACAAAAAAATAAAAGCATATAGTGAAGTAGAGAAACTTAGATTTCAGGAAATGAAGCTTTTGAAAGAATTAGAAACTTTAAAATTATCAAAATAGTGTTATTTAATTTAAATAAACACTATCCACAAAAAAGCATTCCGTTTTACCGGAAAACTTTTCATTTAATGGTGTGTAATTAAATTCTAGAAATTTTTTATGTAACTTTTTTTCTTTGAGTTTACATTCTTTTTCTGGTAATTCTTCTATATCAAGAACTTTCATTTGATATTCTAAATATCTACCAACACCAAATCTCTTAAATGGACTATGTTTTGATATTCCGATTTTTTCAAAGCTTTCTTCACTTGATGTAAACCTTATGTGATACAAATACATTATATTAACCTTTTTTACTGTATAATGTATTTATAAGGATTTTAATGTCTCACGAAATTGCATACACAAACAAATATAAATTACCTCCAATAAAATTATTCTCAAAATTAGAAATAATAAGTGATAACAAAAATATACAATATGAAAATTATTGGTGTGTATTCGATAATAAATATTATGTAGCAATACTAAGTGATAACAAACTTATAGCCAAACAATACCCTGGTAAAAATATGTATTATAAAATTTGAGTATTTTAAGTTACTTTTAATGTATATTTTGTTATAATATAGTACATAAAGGATAATAAAATGAGAAAAGAAATAACTCAATTAAAAGAAATAGAACAAAAACACAATGTAGAAGTATTATACTGTTCAGAAGTAGGATCAAAATTATTCGGTACTAACCACGCTGAATCAGATTCTGATTATAGATTTATCTACAAAAATAGTCTGGAAGATACATTATTAGGTACAGATACCGATTCATTAAAAATTAACGAACAAACAAATACAAAAAATACTAAAGATGATGTTGATTTTGACGGATGGTCTGTACAACACTGGTTTAATCTTCTAAGAAGAGGTGAAACAAATGCGTTAAATATCTTATTTTCATTTTTCAAAGATGACAGTATTTTATACCAAAACGAAGAATTTGCGGCAGTTATTCGTGATAATTACACTAAACTTTTAACAAAAAACACGAAAAGTTTTCAAGGTTATGCATTATCACAAGCAAAAAGATTTGGTATTAAAGGTGCTAAGTACGCAGAATTAACTAAATTCAAAGAATATATTATGTCATTTCCTACTTCAAAAAATGATGATACAAGAGTTCAAGAAATTATGGAAAGTATTAAAGAAGAACTCAAATTAAATGATTACAAATATATTAAAGTTATTATGGCACCTGGTCCTGTTGGTTCTGGTATGGCAAAAACAGATATTGAATATATTAGTATTCTGGACAAATGGTTAAGTTCACATATCAAAATCAGCACATTTCAAAATAAGTTATCCGAAATGCACGGTGGTTACGGCAATAGAACAAAATCTATCGCAAACACAGAAAGTAAGACAGATTTTAAGGCCTTATCGCATGCGACAATGATTTCTGAAACTTGTATTGAATTACTTACAACAAATTTTATTAAGTTTCCTGTAGATAATGCCAAACATATTTTAGATATTAAACATGGTAATGTTAATGTAAGTGATATAGTTCAAGAAGTTGAGGATAATTTAGAAACTATTGATGAATTGATTAAAACAACTACATTACCAGAAAGTGTAGATACTGATTTTATGAATAAATTAATTTTAGATTTGTATAAATAACTAAAATAAAGGACTACTAAAATGGCTACTAAAACATTTAGAACATTAATAGAATCAAACTCAGAACTTAAAAAGGCTGCTATAAAGTTCGTTAAAGAACTTAAGAAGAATCCAAACTCATATAGCTATCAACTTACTCGTTTAACAGAATGGGGATTTTGGACAGAGTCCGGTGGCGAACAAATGATATCATTAGATAACAAAATGTTAAAAAAAGTAGCAAACGAATTAAGTAAATTTATTAAGTATGCACCAGAACATTTTCTTGTAGAACTAAATGATATGTTTGACTTCTATGAAATGAATGAGTCTGTAGACAGTAGTGTTGTACCATTTAAAGAATTAGTAGAAGGAAGCACAATTAAAATTGATGTTTCTCGTTTACAAGGTGAATACTCGGGGTCAACAGGTTTTGATGACTTTGAGTCTTTTATCGACCAAATGAAACAGTACGGTATGAAAGATAAAGATTGGTCATATGATGGTAAGGATGGTATTATTGTTATTCCTGCTAAATATGAAAAGTACACTAAAGCATGGCACATTAAGAAAGTATAATGAAATTTAAACAGTACTTATCATTATCAGAAATGGCTTTTATGAAAGGCGGTTATGATAACGACACATTTTCACATGAAAACGAATGGTACGAAGATTATATACCTGTAAATAATAACAATACTAAACTATTATCACAAAATAGTAAAGGCTATAAACTTTATCAAACTGAATATATAATGTTTATGACTAATAAAACAGATGAATATTTAGGTGCTGTTGAGTATAATGTAGAAGGTAAAACAATTATAATAGAAACTGCTCACAGTAAAATGAAAGGTGGTTTCTACAAGAACTTATTTGAGTTATTATTCAAAAAATTTAAAGAAATTAAATCCGATCATGTACTTTCTAAAGAAGCATTTAAAGCATATACAAATCTAACATCACAATATACTTTAACAGTAAAAGATCAAGAAGGTAAATCTTATGAGTTCAATAAAAAGAATTTATTTGTAGATACTAATGGTAAAGAATTTCACTCAGACAAACACGACATTCATACTTATTTTAGAATAATCTCCGTTACAAAATAATCAAAAAAACACAGTTTAAGTTCCTTTTAATATATATTTCGTTATAATATAGTATATAAAAAGGAAAATAAATGAAAACAATTATAGTACACTACACAGACGGTACAAAAGAAAATTTTCAAATCGATAACACAGCAAATGCTTCAAGAGACAATGACGGTATTACTATCACTGAAAGTGTAGTAACTTTTATTCCTAATACTTCAATTAAAAAAATAGTACAGGTAGTTTAATATGTTTAGTTTTTTCAAAAAATATACAATTAATAAAGCACCAACTTCAACTGTTAAAGTCGGTGAAACATATTACTTTATAGTGGATGAGGATACTCCATTTTGTGAAGGTGAAAGAGTTTATAATACTGTTTTGGATATAAAAAATGGGTATGTTAAATCTAAATTAGGTAAAGCCAATGAAAATACTATTTGGTCGCCTAAAATCACAGAAATTAATGTATTTATGAATGTCTACAAATACAAATATGATGGAAAATAATGAAATATGTAAAAATAACACAATGTCAACTAAACGAAATACAAGAGTTATTAGATAATAAAAATAATACTATTAAGTCATTAAAAGATAAAATCAACGATCTTGAAAAAGAAGGTGTTTGTAAACTTAAAGAAGAAATACAATTTTTAAAAGAAGATAATAGATTAATGTCTTTAGAATGCGAAAACACAGAATTAGCATTATATGAGTTACAAAAAAAATATAAGTCACTTACTGATACTTATAGAACATTGGAATCAGAAAATCATAAAGTAAAATGTGATTTAAGTATTCAAAAATCAGTTACAGCAGCAGCAATAAAAATGTTAAATGAATTAGGATATGAAAATATACCAACAGCAGATTTATCCAACATTTTGGATATAAAAGCATGAAGCAGTATATAATGAAAATAATATTAATTGTAGTATATATTCTTGTATTAATAATAACTTATTTACATTTAATATCAGGAATTGGTTGGTTTACTGCTGCAATGAATTTAATTGCTACAGTTTCTTTATCAATAGTAATATCAAAGGAATTAAAATGGTAATATTAAACGAAACATTAGCATCGAAGCAAAACATAACAAACAAACAACGAAATAATCTTAATATTTTATATAATGAACTAGAAGATTTAATTATGCGTGCAAATAATGATAAAGATATTAAAACAAATGGACCGTCTTATGCTACAGATATAAGAGAGTTAGAATTCAAATTACAAAAAAATTGGAACTTTCCTCTTGATCCATTAAAGCACACATGGTGGAATAAATTTAATAAGTGTACTTGTCCAAAAATGGACAATGATGAGCGTTTCGGGCTTGCAAAAATTCATAACAGTTCTTGTCCGTTTCACGGATTTGATATTAATGTAAAGGTAAAATAATGGATAAAGAAGACTTCTACGAACTTATGGTTCGTTTTATAAAACACACTAAAGAGTATGTACCAGATACTTTTGAATGGGTTATTGATGATATGGAAAAGAACGAAATGTTTGTTCTTTATGGCGAAAACCTTAAAGAAAAATTTGAGGAAATGATATGACATATGAAGAATGCAGAAAAATACTAGCAAATAATGAATTAGTAAAAGCAAAATGTGATGAGATGTCTAAAGCAATAGACAATTATCGGAACGAAGAATATGTAGAGTTTTCCGAAAAAGACGAAATAGTTGTTCGTGAATTAGGTCTTATAGAATATCTTAGAGATAAAAATCCTAAAAAATGGGAAGGCAAATCTGATGAAGAAGTGATGGTATAGATGAAAGATGTGGATAAAATGGAAAATAATATGAATGATTACTTTTATGTGTATAAAAATGCGGTAGGAACATGGTATCAATGTACAAACCCAGTATTTATTGCAGAACATAAGTGTTGTAAAGCATTTCTTAAATCAGAAGTTTCGGATGTTAAAACACTACTACAAGAAATGAATAAGATATTATATTAACAGGGGTAAAATAATGGCTAAAAATTACATAAACTATGATAGAATAGAATTACTCACAACACTTGATTCTGATATTCCTCTTGTGAACAAAGCACTCAAATTGTCAGAAGAAGTAGGTGAGTTTTCACAAGTAATGCTCAAACATATTGGTTCGAAAAATGTGAGTGCTAGTGCTGGAGATAATAAAGAAGATGTGCTTGAAGAACTATGTGATATTATTAATATATCTGTTGATATTATTAATGCTATGGGATTCACTGATGAAGAAGCATCTAAAATGTTTGAAAAGAAATTAGATAAGTGGGAAGCTAAATCCCAAAGTATATATGAAGTTTTACTTGAAAGTGAAGATAATCATATGTTAACAATAAATATTCAATGCAACATTAATAATAGAGAACAACAGGTACAAGATAGTCTTCGAGCATTACATTACGAACAATATAATTATAAAGTACTACACTATAAACAAATCAAGTAATAATGTATGATATTAAAGAAAGAAAATAACACACCACAAGAACTACAAAATCAGTATAGAGAAAAACAACAAGAATTGATACATTCGCATTTTAAATATAATAAATTAGGATATATTGTTTCTAACATTTGTGATTTGTCAAAAGACAACTTAGAGTATGCATATGAAATACTTGAAAAAGTAAAAAATGGTGTTACTAAAGAAGAACTTATGAATGATATTTATTTAGCACAAACACAATCAACAAATAAATTGCACAAAGAAATGGAAGAAATAAAAAATAGTTTAAGTTCCTTTTAATGTATATTAGTGTATAATATAGTATATAAAGGATAACAAATGAAAACAATTAAAGCAAATGGTATAGAATATAGTATTTTTGTAAGTGGTGAAGGCGAAGACATTAGAGTTTTAACAGTTCCTCAATCTTTGACTCTTCAAGATAGTATTGAAGAAATGTTAGAAGATATCGGTGAGTTCGATATAGAATACTTAAAGGAAGTGTACGCAGATAATGCTACATTTACGGTAGGGTAATTATGAAAACTTCAATTAAATTAACATTAGATAATAAAACATACACAATTTCATTAGCAGAACATTTGTTTGAAAATCGTGAAACATTAAAAGGTACTTCTAAGAAATATCGTTCACAACAAATTAATGAAAAAAGATATAAACAAATTTTTTCGTTAGCACTTAAACATGGATTAACTTCATTTCGCAACAAAGGTGTTATTGTTATTACATTTAAAGATAACAAAAGTAAAGTTTATGGTGTTTTATGTGATTTAACAGACTCTAATGATATATTTGTTATTTCCGTATTTCGTGGTCCGAAGACTATGGATTTAAATAAGTGTTTTATCAAGGTACATAATCGTATTAATTTAGCATATTACTACACTATGAATGAACTAACAAATCAAGAATTACAAAAGAATAAGTTTAGAAGAACTAATTATTACACAGAAAAGAGTGTGTCATATGATGAAGATAAAGCATTTTTAGATGCTATGAAAGGATGTAAAAAATGTTAGAGATTATAGGGTTTATTGTATTAGTTGCAATAGGTATTATTAGTGGATATTTAATATTTGCTTCAACAATATTAATTTTTGGAATGGGTGGAGGTACATTTGATAAAATGTTGTTGTTATTTATTGGTTGTTTGTGGATTGCATTCGTGTATTTTACTGTTTCAGTAGCACCATTTACTATTACAATGGTGATATTATAATAGAATTATTTATAATAAACACATTTATTTATATAAACTATTATTATTATATTTGTGTTTTACATTTAACTTAATAGAAATTTACAGAATAAAGGAATAAAATGAATTGGTGGGAAGATCAAAAAGAATTATCCGAAATAGACATTATTAAAAAACACATTTCATTAATGGACATAGAAATGAGAGAACATTGTAATTCAGGATTTGATTATAGTACAGAAGACGATTTACTTGATGCTATTTTTGAAATACTTAAATTAGATACTAGATTATTTGAAATAAAGGAAAAATGATGAAAGTTCATGAAATTATTAAGTTACTACAAAAATTACCTCAAGATTTGGAAGTAGTTATTGCTAGTGATGATGAAGGAAATAGTTTTAGACATATACCAGAAAATTGGGTTGGTGTTGAAAAATTTCATTATTTAGATTTAATTCATAAAGATGATTATTCTGAATATAAATTAGATGAGTTATCTGAATATGTAGTTATAGGATGAAAGACTTGATACTCGCGCTTGATATCGACGATTGTTTATACCCATCAAATCAAACATGGTTAGGTACAACTAACGATAGTTTTAATATTCTTAAACTAAATATGGTTAGAATTAAAATGACACTGGACTTAGCAAAACACTTAAACGCTAAAATATTCATAACAAGTTCTTGGAGTTCTATTTTAGAAATTGAAAATAACTCACTTATTTTTAAATCAAGTTACAGTAAACCATACCAGGAGGAAAATGATGTTCTTAAAGTACTTAAACAGTACACAGACGGTTATATAATAGGATTATCGTGTGGTAATCGTAGAACAGATATCAAAGAATTACTTATAGAAGGATATAAGGTAATAGCATTTGATGATATGGATTTAAGTGATATTCGTTCAAAAGATTATTTGTACTTAAAAGTAGTTGGGTTTATTACAAATGAACACGGATATCTTATTAAGTGTTTTATAGAAGGAACAAAACCAAAGCACTGTGACCGTGGTAAAATAGATACTATAACAAAATTATAAGGATAATTAATGAAAATAGGAAAAAAATTTACAGTTCCTGAAAAATATAATAACGAAATTGTTATTGAAGATATTGGTGGGTATCAAATAATTGTTACTGAAGAGGAAGGTGTTTTGATACAAGGTATCACACTTACAAATTTATATAATTTAGAAATAGGTATTGTAGGTATTATTATACTTGACGAAGAAGCACAAGAAACAATAAAGAATTTTCCATTTGATATAGAAAAACATCGTTTAATATTTCAAGTAACATATTGTGGTTTAGCATGGTACTTTCTTCAAAAAGAAGATGCTTTAAAATTAATGCAAATTATACTTAATGTTAAAGAACAAGCATTACATTTAAAGTGGTTATTAAACCAATAAACATCTGTTATTTAAGTTCCTTTTAATGTACTGTATGTTATAATATAGTATATAAAGGATAACAAATGAAAACTTCAATCAATGAAATTTTAGCAAACCCGAGTTTAGTGTCAGAGGATAGTTGTAACTTTTTTTACGATTGGTTTTGTTCAAGTAAAAGTCTAGAAAGAAGAGCATTAGCGTTTTTACCAAAACTTAGATTTCTTGTAAATGAAGGAATTTTAGATGGTGATAAAAACTATGTGTGGTTTAAAAACAACTGCCCTGTTAATGGCTCAACATATGATGATATGAGAATATCTAATATAGAAACAGGTGACTTCCTAGGTGGTTTTTGTCCTCGTACAGGTCACAATGGTGTTGATTTAAAATGTAGTGTATGGGTGTTAAACCCAGAATATATTACAAAAGAATTCAAAACTTGGTCCGACTTTAAAAAAGAAGTTAAAACAAACTCTGAATTAAAAACATTTCTTACAAATGTGTTCAACCCTGAAGTGTAAACAATAAAAATCAATGAAAAATCAATTCATAATCCCACCAGAAAATGGGTGGGAAGCAAGTACATACTATGTAGTAGAAATAGCAATGAGAATGAATAATCCGATATTTTGTGACATATTTTATTCTGGGTTTTTACAAAGTGGTAAACCTGGTAGCTATAACGAATTATTACAAACTCGAAACGAAATTAAAGATGTTAAATATCTTAAGGTTATAAGGAAAATAAACAGTGAAATAGAAAATAAAAATAAAATGGTTAAAGAAACTGTACCAGAACTTTTAATAGTTCAAGATTATTAATAAAAATAGTAGTATAGTAATA
>Ga0256842_1000564_pt1 | contig 32625 bp, 26 predicted proteins | sample 4559240metaG_FD_185973 | JGI IMG/M metagenome (GOLD analysis project Ga0256842, IMG submission 185973) | Hydrothermal vent microbial communities from Guaymas Basin, Mexico - 4559-240 | ecosystem: Environmental > Aquatic > Marine > Hydrothermal vents | place: Mexico: Guaymas Basin | collected...
GGACTTGTTGGGTTTCCGAGTGCCGGAAAGTCAACACTTCTTTCTGTGGTGTCTGCTGCAAAACCAGAAATAGCAGAATATCATTTTACTACATTAAAGCCCAATCTTGGTATAGTTCCATATCGCGATAATAAATCATTTATTATGGCTGATATTCCTGGTATTATTGAAGGAGCTCACGAAGGTAAGGGTCTTGGTCTAAGGTTTTTACGTCATATTGAGCGAAATTCTACTTTGCTTTTTATGGTTCCTGTTGATAGCGATGATATCAATAAAGAATATAATATTCTTTTAAATGAGTTAAGGCAATATAATCCAGAGTTATTGGATAAATCGAGAGTTCTTGCAATTACAAAATCGGATATTTTTGATGATGATATGCTTGAAGATTTAAAGCCTGAGCTTCCAACGGATATAGAAACGATCTTCATATCTTCAATAACAAATAGAGGAATTAACGAACTAAAAGATATTCTCTGGAGAAAAATGACTGACGATAATTTCTAATTAAATGTTAGAGCAAATGTCGCATATTGACCAAGAGATATTTCTCTTTATTAATGGATTTCATAATGCATTTTTTGATATTATTATGTTTTGGGTTTCCAAAACTGTTACTTGGATACCTCTTTGGTTATATTTTATATATCTTATAATAAGAAAATATAAAAAGATATCCTGGATTATAATAGTTGCATTAATAGCTTCAGTTGGTGTTTCTGATTTCGTTTCTGTACATCTTTTTAAAAATGTTTTTGAGAGGCTGCGCCCCTGTTATAATCCGGAAATTTCAAGTATAGTACACATTGTAAAAGATCACTGTGGAGGTAAATATGGGTTTGTTAGCTCGCACTCGGCAAATATGTTTTCTATAGCGACATTTATATTTCTGCTTTTTAAAAAAGATTTTCCTAAATACATTTTATTGGTTATTGTGTGGTCTGGTTTAATAGCATATAGTAGAGTGTATTTAGGTGTGCATTATCCTGGAGATATTATTGGTGGAGCTATATTAGGAAGTCTTGTTTCTGTAGTTTTTTATCTGTTTATTAAAAGATTTATCCCGCATTACAAGACTTTATAAAAAGCAGCAAAAGATATCTTATATTGTAGTGCAACAAAAAAAGTATTTAAATATAATTTTATGATAACCCAAATTTGGATGAAAATATTTTTCTAATAATATTTGTATTACTTAGTCGTCAGGATTATTTGTGAATAATCCGGGAGATGATACATAATAACATTTTTTAGGATAAAAATGACTGTTAAAAGTGTATTTTTTTAAAAATTAATTGGTGCGATTATTTATTTATATAGTAGATATACAGGCTTATACAAAAGGATATGTTTTAATTGACCATCAATAATATTAAATATTAGTTAATAACTTTATAAATAGGTTTATTATATAAAAAAATATTGTACTTTTGCAGCCCGAATTTTAGAATTAACTAAGAATAATTAAGATGTATGCAATCGTAGAGATCGCCGGTCAACAATTCAAAGTGGAAAAAGATCAACAGATTTTTGTTCACCGCTTGGATGGCGAAGAAGGAGCAAGCCTTGATTTCGATAAAGTTCTTTTAGTAGAGGACGGAAAGAAAATTAAGGTTGGAACACCAACTGTTGAGGGTGCCAAAGTTTCCGCAAAAATTATTTCTCACCTTAAAGGTGATAAAGTAATAGTTTTCAAGAAAAAACGTCGTAAAGGGTACAAGAAAAAGAATGGCCATCGCCAATACTTGACCAAGATTAGTATTGAAAATATTACATTATAATTTAATTAAGTTTAACCTTTAAAATCATATATCATGGCTCATAAAAAAGGTGCAGGTAGTTCAAAGAACGGTCGCGAATCGGAAAGTAAACGATTAGGTGTAAAAATTTACGGTGGTCAAGCAGTACGTGCTGGTAGTATTATTGTACGTCAAAGAGGTACTACTCATCATCCATCTACTAACGTTGGAATGGGAAAAGATCATACTTTATACTCTTTAGTTGACGGTACAGTTGAATTTAGAAAAAGAAGAGATAATCGCTCTTATGTTTCTGTTGTAGAGTTTCCAAAAGAATCTGAGGTTGCTAAGAATTAAGGCAATCGACATAAAATAAATAGAAGGCTGTTCATTATGGACGGCCTTTTTTATTACTTGTATTTTATTGAAATATAAAATTACGGTTAAATTTATAATAAAAACTATTTGAAAAATTTACATTTGAGAGATAACTTTATCGATACTTTTCCAAATGGATTTAGCTGTTAAATCCCATGAAAATTTATTTACTCTTTGTTTGCCTTTTTCAATCAATTCGCTTCTGTAATTTTTATCTTCTTCTACTCTCTGCATAGCTTTAGCAATTTCTCTAAAGTTAAAAGGGTCTACTAGTAGAGCAGCATCGCCAGCAACTTCAGGCATTGATGTTACATTAGATGTAATAACTGCAGTTTCAGCTTTAAAACCCTCTATAATTGGTATACCAAATCCTTCGAAATATGAAACGTAAACCATTGCTAATGATGAGCTAACCAGTTTGCTTAATGTTGTTGGGTCTAGATGGCCAAGGAAAATCACATCAGATTTGTGCGACATTTTAGAATAAGTATTTTTTATTTCTTTAGTCCAGTATTGTTTATTGCCTACTATAACAAGTTTAGAGCTTGATTTAGTTACCCTTTTATAATTGTCGAAACCTATAAATAAACCTACTAAGTTTTTTCTAGGATGTAAAGATCCAACAAAAATAAAAAAGTCTTTTTCGTTAGTAAACTTCTTTTTAACTTCTATTTTATCAAGCTCATTTATTGCATGGTAGTTTTCGTTTATGCCATTATATGCAATATCAACATTATTGCTATTGATTCCATACAATTTACAAATATCAGCTTTGGAATATTCTGATACAGTAAGTATTCTTTTTGCTTTTTTTGCAAACTTAGGAAAGAAATATTTGTAGTATTTTCTTGAGAAAAATGGTAAATCTTTTGGGTAATATTCAAAATTTAAATCATGAATAACAGGAATACTTGGAATAGAACTTCTTAAAGATAAATATCCATCAGGAGAGAAGAAAATGTCTGCTTTGTATTTTTTTAATATAAAAGGTATAGAAAGCTCAAACCATATTACAAAGAGAAAAGGATGTTTTGCCGGAGGTCCGATAACTACCGGTGTAACATTGTCGCTAAAAATAAATTTTTTATCATAAGGCCTATCAAAAATAAAAATAAATTCATGCTCAGGATGATTTATACTCAACCGTTTAAGAGACTCATAGCTAAACCATGCTATCCCATCCATTCTATTTCTTAGGAGTAATCTTGTATTTACAGCAATTATCAATTGATAAAGTTTTATGTTGAGTACAAATATCTAATTTTTTGAGCTTATTCCAACATTCTATTTGTGTTTTTTAATAAAAACATTTTAATAAAATGATGAAATCTTTCATATTCTATGAGTTATAAAGTATTAATATTCAGTATTTATTGTATGTAATTTTTTGTTGTGAGTTAGCAAAATAATATATTTTGTTGTGTTTGTAACAAAAAACTTGTATATTTGGGACGAAAATAATTAAAATATCAATCATAAATATTAGGGAGTATTTTTTCTTTATTTGCTTAATCGGTTATATTTTTTAATAATATTTATTTATGGGAGATTCAAAAAACATATTAATTGCTGAGGATGAACAAATAAGTTTTCGTTTATTGAGTCTTATTATTAATCATATTAATCCTAATTACTTTATTTTTCATGCACATAATGGAGTTGAAGCAATTGATTTATATAAGAATAATCAAATAGATCTTATTTTGATGGATGTTAAAATGCCGGAGATGAATGGAGTTGAAGCAACATTAAAAATTAGACAAATGGATCCAAAAATTCCCATTATAGCACAAACAGCATTTACTCAAGACCATGAGATTTTGACGATAGAAAAAGCGGGGGTCAATGATGTATTAGCAAAGCCAATACGTAAAGACTTATTGGCTTCAATTTTTAATAAATATCTATATTAGTACAATAATAGTTTTTCTATAATTTTATTTCATTTATACTCAAAATTTTATTTCTTCAAAAATGTATAACTTTAGCTACAATGCAAGGAGTAATGTTTGTATTTTTGCGCAAATTTTTTGATACATTTTTATATGGAAATAGCAAGTAAGTACAGCCCAAACGAAGTTGAAGAGAAGTGGTATTCTCATTGGTTAGAGAAGAAATATTTTCATTCAGAAGTCGACGATAGAGAATCATATACTATAGTTATACCACCACCAAATGTTACCGGTGTATTACATATGGGACATATGCTTAACAATACATTGCAGGATGTTTTGGTGCGTCGTGCCAGAATGCAAGGTAAGAATGCCTGTTGGGTACCTGGTACCGACCATGCTTCTATTGCTACAGAGGCAAAGGTTGTTGCTAAGCTAAAAGCTGAAGGTGTTGATAAGAATAATCTCACTCGTGATGAATTTCTTGAGCACGCTTGGGAATGGACACATAAACATGGTGGAATAATTCTTGAACAGCTTAAGAAACTAGGCGCCAGTTGTGACTGGGATAGAACTAAGTTTACTATGGATGATGATATGTCAGAATCCGTCATTAAGGTTTTTATTGATCTATACAACAAAGGCTTAATTTATCGTGGATACAGAATGGTAAATTGGGATCCAGAAGCTAAAACTACTGTTTCTGACGAAGAGGTTATACATGTTGAGAAAAATGGAAAGCTTTATTATTTACGTTATAAGATAGAAGGTGAAGATGAATATGTTACTATTGCGACTACAAGGCCTGAAACTATTTTGGGTGATTCAGCAGTTTGCTATAATCCTAACGATACACGATTTCAACACCTTAAAGGTAAAAAAGTTATAGTACCAATTGTTAATCGAGCAGTACCTTTAATAGAAGATGAGTATGTAGATATGGAATTTGGTACAGGTTGTTTGAAAATTACACCTGCTCATGATCCTAATGATAAACTGATTGGTGATAAGCACAAGCTAGAATTTATTGATATTTTTAATGAAGATGCTACTTTAAACGAACAAGGACTTCATTATGAGGGAATGGATAGATTTGCTTGCCGTAAAGAGATTATTGTAGAGCTTGATAGCATAGGTTCTCTAGTAAAAATTGAAGATTATAATAATAAGGTAGGAACTTCAGAGCGTACAGGAGCAGTTATTGAACCTCGTTTGTCTTATCAATGGTTTCTATCAATGGAGAAACTAGCTGAGCCTGCACTTAAAGCTGTAATGGAAGATGTTATAAAATTAGTACCGGAGAAATTCAAAAATACTTATCGTCATTGGATGGAGAATGTTCGTGATTGGAATATATCACGACAGCTATGGTGGGGACATCGTATTCCTGCTTATTTTTATGGTGAGGGTATTAATGATTTTGTTGTTGCTACAAACATTGAAGATGCTTTAAGGCTTGCAAAAGATAAAACCTTGAATCCTAATTTGAAAGCTGAAGATTTGCGTCAGGAAAGTGATGTCCTTGATACTTGGTTCTCCAGTTGGTTGTGGCCAATATCTGTTTTCGATGGAATCAGAAATCCTGAAAATAAAGAGATAAAGTATTATTATCCTACTAATGATTTGGTTACTGCTCCGGAGATTTTGTTCTTTTGGGTTGCTAGAATGATTATTGCCGGATATGAATGGCAAGGACAAAAACCCTTTAACTATGTTTATCTTACTGGAATTGTACGTGATAAACTGGGTAGAAAAATGAGCAAAAGCCTTGGTAATTCTCCAGACCCTATTATGTTGATGGATAAATATGGTGCTGATGGTGTTAGAGTTGGAATGCTATTGACTTCACCGGCAGGTAACGATTTGCCCTTTGATGAAGCACTGTGTGAACAAGGACGTAATTTTAGTAATAAAATATGGAATGCTCTAAGGCTTGTGAAAAGCTGGGAAACAACTGAAGGTAAATCTAGTAATTCTGCTAGTGCTGGTATTCAGTGGATGGAAGCTCGTATAAACCAAAATATTGCTATAATAGAAGATCATTTCTCTAAATATAGAATTTCGGATGCTCTAATGTCTATTTATAAGTTGATTTGGAATGACTTCTGCTCTAGTTATTTAGAGATAGTTAAGCCAGCTTATAAATCTCCAATAGAAAAAGATACTTATATTGCAACGGTAGGCTTCTTTGAGAAGTTAATGAAGATGCTTCATCCTTTTATGCCATTTATTACTGAAGAAGTTTGGCATATTTTGAATGAGCAAAGTAAGGATATTATTATTAGTGAAATGCCTATAGCCGCAGAATATGATAAAGAGGTAATTTCAAATTTTGAATTTACAGAGGAAGTCATAGGTGCTGTAAGAAATATACGCAATAAGAAGAATATTGCTAATAAAGAGAAACTAAAGCTTTTTGTTAAGCGTAATCAAGAAAAAGAGCTAAGTAAGGAGCTTGATGCTGTTATCATTAAACTTTGTAACTTAGAGTCCTTGGAATATATTAATAAAGATTTGGAAGGGGCAAACCGTTTTATGATAGGAACAGCAGAGTTTTTTATTCCTATGTTAGATAATATTGATGTAGAAGCTGAAATCAGTAAATTACAACAGGAATTGAAATATCAGAAAGGATTCTTAGCATCAGTAAATAAGAAGCTTTCTAATGAGCGTTTTGTTAATAATGCGCCCTCTAAAGTCGTGGATATTGAAAGAAAGAAAGCAGAAGATGCAGAAAGTAAAATTCGTATTATTGAGGAGCAGATAAATAGACTTTCATAGTTGAAGGTAGTTTATGAGCAAATATTGATATTAGTATTGAAGGAAATAAATAACGATAAGATATGTTAAGAACACACAATTGTGGAGAGCTTACAATAAGTAATGTAAACCAGGAAGTAATATTAAGTGGTTGGGTGCAGAAGTCTCGTGATCTCGGAGGAATGACATTTGTTGATTTACGTGATAGATATGGCATTACCCAGTTAGTATTTAATATGGAAACTAATGCTGAGCTATGTGAAGAAGCGCGTAAACTTGGTCGTGAGTTTGTAATACAAATTAAAGGGATTGTTAGTGAAAGAGAAAGTAAGAATAATAAGATAGCCACAGGTGAAATTGAAATAGTGGTTTCTGAATTGAATATTCTTAATATTTCAAAAACACCACCCTTTACTATTGAGAACGAAACCGATGGTGGTGAAGAAATACGAATGAAATATCGATATTTAGATATTAGACGTAATCCTATTAAAGAGAACCTATTGCTACGCAATAAGGTGGGTTTTGAAGTTAGATCTTATTTGCATAATATTGATTTTGTGGAAGTTGAAACACCGTATTTAATTAAATCTACTCCAGAGGGAGCAAGAGATTTTGTTGTTCCTTCAAGAATGAATCCCGGTACTTTTTATGCATTACCACAATCACCTCAAACATTTAAACAATTGTTAATGGTGGGAGGATACGACCGCTATTATCAGTTGGTGAAGTGCTTTCGCGATGAAGACTTACGTGCAGACCGTCAACCGGAGTTTACTCAAATTGATTGTGAAATGTCTTTTGTTGATCAAGAAGATATATTAAATGTATTTGAAGGTATGACTAAACACCTTTTTAAGAAAATTAAAGGTGTCGAAATGAATGATTTCCTACGAATACCTTATGATGATGCAATGAGATTGTATGGTAGTGATAAACCTGATATAAGGTTTGGTATGCAGTTCGTTGAGATAAATGAATTGGTTAAGAATAAAGGATTTAAGATATTTGATGATGCTGAATTAGTAGTAGGAATTTGTGCTCCAAATTGTGCTAATTACTCTAGAAAACAACTGGATAAGTTAACAGATTTTGTGCGGAAACCTCAAATAGGAGCTAAGGGTCTTGTTTATGTTAAGTATAACGAAGATGGAAGTTTTAAGTCTTCAGTTGATAAATTTTATTCACAAGAAGATCTTCAACTTGTGGCAGATAAAATGAAATCTAATAAGGGAGACTTATTATTGATACTTTCAGGAGATAAAGATCATACTCGAAATGCACTTAATGAGTTGCGTTTGGAAATGGGTAATAGACTTAACTTGAGGGATAAAAACGTATATGCTCCTCTTTGGGTAATTGATTTTCCACTTTTAGAATGGGATAGCGATAATGAGCGTTGGCACGCAATGCACCATCCATTTACCGCTCCAAAGCCAGATGAAATGGATATATTGAGCACTGAACCGGGTAAAGTTCATGCAAATGCTTATGATTTGGTTATTAATGGAGTAGAAATTGGTGGAGGTAGTATACGTATTTACAATAAAGATATTCAAGCCCAAATGTTTAAACATCTTGGCTTTAGTGAAGAAGATGCTAAAGAGCAATTCGGATTTTTAATGAATGCATTTGAATACGGAGCTCCGCCTCATGGTGGAATAGCACTTGGCTTTGATAGGTTAGTGGCTATGTTTGGCGGTAGTGATTCGATCAGAGATTATATTGCTTTTCCAAAGAATAATAGTGGACAGGATGTGATGATTTCTTCTCCATCTACAATAGCTGATAATCAGTTAGATGAACTTTTTTTGAAGATAACAAAAGTTAATGATTAATCTATGATTTTTACTAAAATTTAAATATACAAAGGAATACTACAATACTTAACCAATTGAATCTATTATTGTTAGGTATGCTGAGTGATTTGCTTTGTTTTAGAAGATAGCAAGCATACAAACCATTATTGAATTATTGACAATATTTTTTATTTACAAAAATTGTTTACTTTTGCTACATATAATCACTTACTAATGGCATTAGTCTTAAAAGTTTTGTAATAATTATTTTTGTTACTCATTTAGATTGGTTGAAATATAATCATATTTAAGTCAGAATTATTATAGTTATTTGCAGACCTTTAAAATATGAAGATGAAATTTTATGCCTTTAGTATTAATATTCTGGTGGTTAGTTCGAATTTTATAATAAGTAGTGATAATTAATAAATAAAATATTTAATAACAATATGGGAACTATCAACTTTAGAGTGTCAGGAAAATGGTCGAGCTTTTTGATTAATGCATTAGTTACATTAGCAATAGGTCTTTTATTAGTGTTAGCACCACAAACTGTTTATAAAACGATTGTTATAAGTGTTGGAGTAGTTTTGTTTATAGGAGGTTTAATTTCATTGATTTATGTTAATAGATCACAAACATTAACAATTAAGAATAAATCATTTTGGTATATTCAAGCTGTAATAAATATTGTTATTGGGGTTTTTATATTCTTACAACCAGAGCTTGTCGTAAACTTATTAAGGTATTTTATCTCTATTTGGTTAATATTAGTTGGTGTTATCCAGTTATTATATTCCTCAGGACAAAGTAAAATATATGGTAATGTAAGTGTTATGTTAATAAACAGCATATTAGCTTTGTTAGTTGGGATAATATTTTTGATTTGGCCTGAATTCCCTCTTTTAATTATTGGATATTTAAATATTTTTATAAGTATTATTTTGTTTTATTATTCTATAGTATTTTATTCCAATCGAAACCAAGGGAATATTAAGAATGCAGATAATATTGAAGATGCAGAGATAGTTGAGGAAACAATAGAATAACAAGAATAATATGGTATTATTTCTGTAATAACCAAGAATTCTTAATTATTGATTATGTAAAGCGTCAATTAAAAGACGTATATATAGTTATTCACAAGAAAAAAAATAAAATATATTTTCGCTGCCGTTTATTAAAATTAATAGACGGATATTATTAATTTTTATTGTTTTGTATTATGGCTTTTTTAACAAAAGAGAAGCTTTTTAGTTTGAGCTGGTTTAAATCCTATTCATTTATCGTGTTAGGAACCTTTATTATGGCAATAGCATATGTTTTGTTTATTAGTCCATATAAATTTGCTCCTGGCGGAGTGTATGGTATTGCAATAGTCCTACACCATTTATTAGGTTTACCAATTGGGTTAACAGGTATTTTCATGGATATCCCACTAACTATTCTTGGTATTTGGATTTTGGGTCCACGATTTGGAGCAAAAACAATTGTAGGAATGCTTCTGTTGTCTGGTTGGATTAGTTTAATAGAGTATTTGTATGGATATGAACCATTTGTAGTTGATCAACCACTGTTATCAGCCTTGTATGGAGGTGTCTTAATAGGTATAGGTTTGGGCCTTGTCTTTAAATCTAAGGCTACTTCTGGAGGTTCGGATATTATTGCTATGATTTTGGCCAAATATATTCACCTTCCTCTTGGCCAGCTTATGATATATGTAGATTCTTCCATAGTACTATTTTCATGGTTGGCTTTTAAAGACCCTATGATTCCTCTTATCTCCTGGGTTATTATTTTTATTACTGGTAAAGTAGTGGATATTATCATTGAAGGTGTTAATTATGATAAAACTTTAATTATTATTTCAAATCAGCATGAAGCAATTAGAGATAAGATTGTGAATGATTTGAAGCGTGGAGGTACTTTTGTAAAAGGTGAAGGAATGTATAATGGTTCAGATAAAACAATTATTTATACTGTTGTAAGCCGTCGTGAACTTACAATTTTGCAGTCTTTTATTCATAATGTAGATCCTGATGCCTTTCTTACCGTAATAAATGCTAATGAAGTGTTAGGAGATGGATTTAGGTCATTGAAAGATAAAGTAGAAAGCTAATAGAATGGGAATAGCAAAGGATATCGGTAATAAAGGCGAAAATATTGCCGCTAATTATCTCGTAGAAAAGTCATATAAGATTATAAAACGAAATTGGCACTTTGGAAAACTCGAAATTGATATTATTGCTATTGATAATAATAATACCCTTGTTTTTGTAGAAGTCAAAACCAGGTCATTTGATTATATAGTAGAACCGGAACTTTCGCTGACTAAAAAGCAACAGCGATTTTTAATACGAGCAGCTAATGCTTTTATTGATATGTATTCTTACGATATGGAAGCACGCTTTGATTTGATATCTATTGTGATGCATCCTGAAGGTTATGAGCTTAACCATATTGATGAAGTATTTTTATTCTTGTAAAAATAATTGTAATTTGATATCGTTTTAACCCGCATTATTTATACAAAAGCAAAGCAAATTGTATGAATAAACAATGAATGGTGGCGTATAATGTGGAACCAGATTTTAAAAAAACTCAAATTTGAATATTTTAAAAATACTTGAGGTTATTAGTTTAATTAATTGTCAGGATTATTTGTGAATAATCCGGGTTAAGGTTGTGTTTTTTTAGAAAATAGTTCGTAGAATAAAATGAAAAAAGCGGCTATTAAAGCCGCTTCTTCACTTCCCAAACAATGCTCTGAATAAACAGAGTAAAATAAACACACAATAAATATTTTTTAAATACTTACCTATGGCAGGTCTATATTAAATTCTTTTTTAAACATTTGTTTTACCTCATCATTTAGTTGAGCATAATATGCTTCTATTTCTGATTTCTTCATGCCAGATTTTCTCCATTCGTCCATCTTAGCATTGGTTTGTTCAAATATTTTATCTTCGTAAGGTTTTATTTTTTGTCGAATACCTGAATTATCTTTATTGGATAAAGCATTTATATTAATATAATATTTACTTGCATATTTCCCCCATTTAATAGGAAATAATTCACCTTTTAGTTTTAATGCAGCGTAGCAAACAGGAGAGTCTTTAAGTTCATCATTTCTTTTTAAAACTTCAGGAAAACTGTTTTTTCCTTTAATCCATGTAGGCACAACTATGGAAGTTAATGGAAACCCTACCACTGACCAAAGAGTACTATATTCAGGATTTTCACCTTTCTTTACTCCTTGGATAACGCATGCAGAAGCACTACTTCTTCTAGGAATAAAGTCATGAAAAAAAGTGTAAGTAGGAATATTTTGAGCTATTTCCGAATATTCTTTATATAAATCTACATTCATTAAAGAGTGTTTAAGACCTTTAGTGACATCTTCTATAATAAACCTTGCATCAAAAGTATTGGTTGCTGATGCATTATAGAATAATTCATTTACAGTATTATATCTGATATAACCACTACTTTCTTTGCCGTATCTACCTGTAAATGAATAGTTAGCTCTTAATACATAACCAAAAGGAGCTACTTTTGGATCATTAGCATCAAACTTTACATAGCCTTTATTATTCATCTCGTACATAGCAGCTCCACCTTGAGCGTCGATAACACCAAAATTAGCTTCAAGACCGGTTGGCTTAGGAAAATCATCCATCATTTTCTCAAAATCGGCTAGAGTAGCACAATTCGCAAGTGCTTTTTTTATTAATTTTCCTTCTAGTCCGGTTAGTTTATTTGTATCTCCAAAGTTTAAGTTGTATGATGCTGAATTCATTATTGCAAATCCCTCACTATTTTGGCCTATCCAGACGCTACTACCTTTTATATCCCCTGAATTTACTAGCCCCATATATTCATATTTTCCATCATCAAAGTAAGCTATTTTGTTGTGTATAGACCAAGTGTCTCTGTTTTTCCAAAGCAATGGCCGGCCATCTTTAGTATATTTTCCTGAAACAACAGCAACAGTACATGCTTCTGAAAGTAAATGAAAAGAGAATGTAAATATTAGTAGTAATATTAGATATTTGAATTTCATAATTGATTCTTTTGGTCGTTTATATTATAGCCACCCGCCATTAGAAGTGTTAATTCCATCAGCGTTGTTTTCACCGCCAAATGTATATATTGGTAATCCAATAACATTTAGTTCTTTAGCAGGAATTGGAAAATGTAACATTGTTCCTTTTTGTAACATATCTCTACGTCGCATATCGTAATAATTAATACCAAAACCAGCTACAAAAAATTCTATATCTCTTTCATAGAATATTGCGTCTAGTACTTGCTGTTTTGTTGCTGAAGCTGATAATGGAGGTAAGTTACCTCTACTGATTCTTGAACTTGTATTCAATATGTTTATAGCCATTGGGAGTTGATTTAAATGTGCGTAAGCTTCTGCTTTTAATAAATCAATTTCGTTTTTATACATTTCTGGGAAATAGTCTGCTGTAGAAAAGCTATAATTTATTCTTTTATATAAGTAGAATGAGTAATGATAATATCCTCTTTCAGGTTTAAAAGGACAAATATTATCATGAGCAAAATCAGTTCCTAATCTAGCATCTATAGATGTTGCTATTCCTGGGTCTGCACCACTAGTAAGTCGTTTGGTATAAGAACTGTCCATTAAATTTATTATTCTAGCATCAACTCTCACCCAGTCGTCACGTTCATAAGAATAATGATATACCCAGTTTTTCCAGTTTACATTATCCAAAAAGACTTCAAAATCGGATGTGATTCCTAGATTAGCATTGTCTATAACAGCTTGCCAATTTATAGCATCATTTTGTGTAGCATTTCTGGAGTTGTAAACAAGAAAACGAGCAATATAAGAATGTGCTAATTGCGAAATTTCATTATTAGTATAATCTTTTCCATTAATCCAATCACTTGGGATAATAAAATTATTTGCATCTGCTATAGCAATACATTTTTCTAATGATGAAATTGCTGCAGCAGTTACATCAGAATAATTACTAATAGGTACATCAGAAGGGTTTTCAGTATCGTAATTAAGTATATAAGCCTTATCATAATTAAGACCAATATATCCTAATGATAAACCATGAATGAAGTAACTCATTGCCTCTACCATTTTTGTGTCTTCTCCATTTTCTCCAATCACCATTCCTTCATCAAGAACTTTAAGAATATCATTAGCAGTATTTATATCTGCATATAATTTAGTCCAATAATGTTCAAAAATATAAGCATATCTATAACTTTCTGAATTATCAAATGTTTGTCGAGGTTCAGAAGATAGGTCAAACATTCCTGAATTTAACCACGAACTAGTTCCTTGATCGGCCATTGTCATCATTGACATTGCTGGCGACCATGAGTGTGTTTGTGCGCCAATATACCAATTGTAAAATAAGCTTGATGCCACGCCATAAACAGAAGCCGGGTCTGAGTAGACATCTTCAATGCTAGGGTCACTGTCGTTTTCAATTTGTAATTTTTTTGTACAACTAGCCAAAAGTATTAAGGCTAGAGCAAATATATATATTCCTTTATATTTCATAATACTGTATTTTTTCATGATTAAAATCTAAATTCTAGTGAAGCTGAAAATGTTCTAAAATTTGGATATCCAAAGTTATCAAAAGCAAAAGTTGTTAAGTCTCCTGATGAAGCAACTTCAGGATCATATCCACTATACTTCGTAAATGTAAGGAAGTTTCTACCTACTAAACCAAATTTAACAGATTTAAAAAATCCTTTCCATAATTTTGGTTTTAGAGTATAAAATAACGACATTTCTCTTAATTTCAGGAATGTACCATCTTCTACAAAATATGAATTTATTGACTGTTGGTAGAAATTGCTGTAATAAGCTGTGGATTTCTTTTCGCTTTCTGCCTTGCCAAATTGGTCAAATTCAATAGCTCTACTATCACGGAAAGTATACTGATGAGTGTAATTATAAACATCGCCACCTTGTTTCCAATCTAATAACATATAGAACTGGAAGTTTTTATAATTATAAGTAGTCATTAAACTCATATGGAAATCTGGGTTCCCATCACCGATGGCTATTTTGTCAGGGTTGCCATCATTATCAGCATCATATGGAATTGCAGCTTCAGACTTAGTTCCTTGAGTTCCTTTGGCTATTACATATCCATCGCTATTTACTTCGTAATCATCTATAGTTTTTCCTGCGGGCAATTGGTTTGCCATTTGGTCTAGAGATTTTACCCAATCATAGCCATATATTATACCGAATGGTTCACCCGGATTAATATAATATGCACTATGAGGACCGGTATAATATGATGGTATTGTTAGGCTAACCATTTTTTGACTGATCTTATCGAAGTTAAGTTGGAAATGTAAATTTTGATCTTTTGTTTTAATGGCATTATAACCAAGAGACATTTCTAAAACATTAGATTTCATATCTCCAACATTTCTCCATTGATAAGGATAGCCAAGATGTGATGCCAATGGTACCTTAGCAAAAGCACCAATAGTATTTGTAATTGAATAGCTAACGGTGAAGTTAAATTTCTTGAAGAAATATGCATCCATTGCTAATTCCAATTCACGAGCTTCTGATGGTTTAAGGTTTTTATTTCCCAATTGGTCGCGGTACAATTGACCATTGTTGAAATAGTATGTTTCATATTGCCATGAATAACCTGGTCGTAATCCTGAAGTACCATAAGCAGCTCTTAATTTTAACTCATCAACATTTGGTATTTCTAGGTCTTCTGTTATGCGATATGCTCCAGCAACACGAAAATAGCTTTGCCATCTTTCGTTAGCACCAAATAAGGATGAACCATCACGACGTACAAGACCGGAGAATAGATATTTACCTTTATAATCTACATCTACAATGCCAAATAAGTCAATTGCTCTTATTGCACCATTATATGAATTTAAAGTTGATTTTGTAGGGTCTGTATTGTCAAGTTGAGGAATGTTTGGCACTATAAAGTCTCTACCGGTAACGCTAAAGTCTTTATAATTTTCGTCCTCATACATATAACTTAATTTACTTTTTATTAACCAATCTCCAAATACTTTATTTATATTTAAGGTTGTTTGAAATACTTGATTGTTTGCTGTGTATTCCTCTTTATAAAGAGAGCCTCCAATATTTTGGTTTCCTCCGTATAAATAACCTTTAGGAGTGTATGTATTATAATATTTGTTGAAATTTTCGTAGCTATATTTAGCTTTTATATTTAACCAATCAAAGATAATAACCTTGGCATTTACATTTGTCATAAATGTATTTTTGCGAGTATCGCGTTGACGATAATGAAGTGGATAAAGAGGGTTTTCATTAATACTCCATGGATCAGGTATTATTTTATATGGTGAACCATCAGTATTAGTTTGGTTCAAGTCAACATCAGGATTTAAAAATAGCAAATCGTAGAAGCTGCTATTAGAACCTGGTTTATCAGAGTAAGATGAAATGTATAAATTTGATGTTGATAAACTAATTCTTTTTCCAATCCTTGTATCAGCATTAAATCTTAAGTTTCTTCGAGTATATCCTTCTGTATTAAAAATAATACCTTCATTATGGTGGTTTTCAAAAGACAAAAACAGATTAGATGCTTTTGTTTTATTTGCTATACCAATATAATTGGTATAAAAGTTTCCACTTTTATAAAAGTCCTTTTGATGATTTCTAAGCACAGCATATTCTTGGTCTGCATATCCGGAATTTGTGAGAGAACGGCTACCACTTACCACATTACCATCAGCATCATAAACGACACCTGCATAACGTGTATAAGGATATTCAATACCATTATTAGAGTCTAATTGGTATGGATGGTGTGTTGCTAAATCAATATATTTTGACAAAGTCGAATTACCAATTTCATTTCTTACAACTACTTCGTAAGAGTCTTTCATTCCTCTACCTCTCTTGGTGTTAATTACTATTACACCGGCAGCAGCTCTTGAACCATAAAGTGCTGATGCAGCAGCACCTTTAACAACTTCCATACTTTCAATATCGTCTGAATTCATATCAGCTAAAGATGTTTGAACCATTATTCCATCGACAATAATCAATGGATTATTATTCCCAAGCATTGATGTTGCTCCTCTCAAGCGAATAGATGCACCTACACCTGGTTGGCCACTAGTTTGTGTAACAACTACACCGGGAATTTTTCCTTGCAAAATACTAGCTGATGATGTTGCCGGTACTTTTTTTAAGTCTGCAGCATCAAGATGTTCTACTGTAATAGTAAGTTTCTCTTTAGTTGTTTTTCCTGCAACACCTGATACAATAACCGCCTTTAATTCCTGTGCTGATGGCTCTAAACTAATGTTTAATTTTGATTTACCTTTAATGTCAACCTCTTTTGGGTTGAATCCAAGGTATTGAACAATTAAAACATTAACCCCTTCGGGGACGGTGATAGTAAAATTTCCATTTACATCAGTTATAGCATGAATGCTAGTATTTCCTTTGGCAACAATTGTTGCTCCTGGAAGTGCCTCTCCTTTATTGTCGTACACTACTCCTGTTATAACTCTATCTTTATTTTCTTCTATCTGTGGTGTAACATTAGAGTTTACATCATTGTTATAGGAATCTTCTTTTACAATAACGTAATAATCTGTTCTAAGCTTTTTGTATTTAACTCCTTTGCCTTTTGTAAGTTTGTTCAGGGCAGCATCAATGTTTTTTTCTTTTAATATCTTAGCTTTCTCTGAGTCTGAAATTACAATATAAGCATCGGCATCATACGTAACCGAAACATCGAATTTCTTTTCTAATTTTTTTACAATGTTCTCAAACTGAACTTTACTTCCTTGACTTATGTAAGATGGGCTTTTCGCTTGACTAAGTCCATAACTTATAAGAAGTGTAAGTAGTAGTATTAATTTTCTCATAAATTGTTGTTTTATATAAATTAAATTATTCTATAATTATTGAATCATTTCTATGAATTATATTTCTGTCCAATACATTGGATAAGCCTTTGAGAATCAAATCTAAATCATCAGAAGGTGCAGAGCCTCCTATTCTTTTTTCTCCAATTTCTTTATCCTTAATAATTACTGTTTTATTAAATTGAATTCTAAATACTTCTGCAATATCGTTAATTGTAAATTTGTCAAATTTTATTTTATCTTCAAGCCACATATTATAAATGCTAGGATTGACATTTTTAATTTTTGGGGAGGCTCCACCCTTATGATAACTTACCATATTACCGGGAGATAATATGATGTTGTTATATTCATTTTTATCAAAATTGTTTAATAGAATTTTACCCTCTGCAAGTACTACATCGGTTTCTAATTCGTTGCAGTTAACATCGAACTTAGTTCCCAATACTGTGATGTCATAGTCGCTTGTTTTTACAATAAATTTTTTACCGTCATTTTTTGCTATTTCAAAGAATCCTTCACCCTTAAGCAAATGTATTTTTCTGTTGAAAGTCAAAATTCTTGAATCAGAGTATTCTATGGTAGTTCCTTTTTTTAAATGGATAATAGAACCGTCAGGAAGAGTATATGTTTTTACTCTTTCATTGTTAGCAGTTAATATTTTTGTTCTATTTAAATCAGTGGCAATTCCGCCAAAAATTAAAATTGCTCCAATTATAATAGCGGCATATTTCAGAATTCCTCTTAGCTTATTTCTAACTTCAGATTTGTTAATTTGTTTCTCAATTAACATAAATATTTTATCTTTGTTATAAGTGTTTTTAGATGTTGAGATAGAGTTCCATACTTTCTTAGATGCTGAATATTCTTTTGAAAATTCAACGTCTTTAGCTAATAATTGTTCCACTAATTTGTTTTCTTCTAAATTAGTTTCCTTAGCTAAATGTTTTGCTATTAATTCCCAATTATACTCTTTCATTTGGTTTAAGTTATTTATTTAGAGCTTTATTATTTTGTACGATTCTTTTCCCGCTGAAGAATTTATTTTTAGAAAATATATTCCTGACTGTAGATATTGCAAATTTATTGTTCTACTTCCGGACTCATCATTATCCGCAATTTTAGCTGAAAATACTCTAATTCCATTTGAATTGAATATTTCAATAATACTACCCTTTAGATATTTGTATTCAAGATTTATATTTCCATTAGTTATAGTAGGGTAAATTTTTAAAGTTTCCGGATAATAATTGTTTATTTCTTTCTCAATATCAATAGATTCATAATTTGACCAACCATCATTTTTCCATCTCCCTGCATACTTTGCGCGTACTCTAAATCTATGCAAATCAGTACTTGTATAAGTGTAAGATAATGAGGTTGATGTGGTATTATTTGCAAGTGTTTTCCAGTTATTACTTCCATCTTTTACTTGAATTTCATAAGCTTGAGGTGTTATTTTAGGGGGATAATACCATGCTACTTCTACGGTATTAGTTTCCATTTTAATTCTAGGTTTTGCCATTTCTGGTACAGGGGTCATATCTACTACTGCTCCGGTAATATTTGAATATCCTCCTGCATTAAAGCTACCTTGAATATTGTACCAACCATTTGCACTTCCCCACCATCCCATATTCAGATGATAATATTGAGTGGCTTGACCGATATCTTTTATCCCATCGCATACAATAGCATGACCTGCACCTGATGAAGTATAAATAGGAAATTGAACTGGTAATTTATTTAATAGATTGGAGTCAATTCTTGTCCAAAACTGATTTGCAGATCTAGAGATATACTCTGCAGTATATCTAAAGTGCTTGTTTGCAGCTGCAGGTATTCTATTTACATTGGAAGTTGAACCATTATATTCAAAATCCATATTTACAGCAACAGCACAATTATAAGCTAATTTACCTAATTCCATTCTCTGAGAGCTGGTAGAAGCTACTTTATAATAATGGTCTTTAATATTATTCCAATTAGTGTAGTTGCTTTCATAGTTTACTGTGTAAGTTCCCAATGAGCTTCCGTAATTGTCACTATATGTATGACTGCCTATGCCAATTCTAGGCCATTGAAAATATTGTAATACTTCAGTAAAAGTAAGTGCTACACAACCAACAGCATAGTTGCCGGGTGTATAAAGATTAGTTACATTTATTGTGTGATTATTTTCATCTTTACAATTTACTTGTCCATATAAAGATTGTAATAATGGTCCAACTTGTGATTTGCTTTCTTTTAGTATTATGTTTGTAGTACTTATTTTTTCTCTTTCTCGTCTCCATTCTCTTTTGTTTTTTAGTACAAATTGGCTGTTAAATTCTTTATTTTTAATAAATTGAACCAAGTCATCTTTTATCAAATTATAGAATGATAATGGGTTGGATTTATCAAAATTTGCTGGTATGTTAATATTGTTATTTGTTGAGAAAGCTTTTATAGGTGGGAGTTCTTCTTTTTTTGAGATTACAATAAATGCATTTTCATAATTAAATAAAATAGCAAGAGTGTCAATATGATTTACAATAGCATAAGCGTTAAAGTTTTTGTCTTTAATGCTATTTTCAATCTCAAAGTTACTTCTAATTGAGTTAATGTCCTTATCATTTATATTTTGGCCATTAATGTTTAAAGAAATAATAATTAGAAATAATATGCTATAATATCTCATGAATTTATAAATTAATAATAAATGTCGATGCTGTTAACAGCATCGACATTTAAAAAGTGGCTTATTTTACAACTGAGAATTTACCAGTTGATGATGAGTTTCCGGAAATAATATTATAGATATACATTCCTGAATTAAAAGAAGATAGATCTAAATTATAGATTCCACTAGTAGCATTAATATTTTGATTAAAGATTACTTTTCCTGTAATATCATATATTACTAAACTAGCTGATTTAGCAATAGGCATTTCAAAAGTAATTAAAGAAGATGCTGGATTTGGATAAGCTTTAAAAGTTGTATTAATGGAAACTTCATTAATACCAATACCAGTTTTAACAAAAGTACCGGCAACAGCTGCATCAACAATATCTTTTACAAGAGCGTCAATTATAGATTGGTCGTAATTAGAACCATCACCCAATGCGCCAATTCTTAAAGAAGAAGTGATGATATTTTGGTTATATAACATTGATGTTTTTCCAGCAAAATCGTAATTAGATGGACCCATTTCGTATAGAACAGTAGAAGATGAAGTAACATCAAAAGCATCTGCCCACCAAACAGAAGAATATTTCCATTTGATACTATCAACAGAAGTGATAGTATTTGTTGAAGCTTTTAGTGCAACTTCTAACCCATTGAAAGTGCTTAAAGTGTCATCGCCATGTGATTGAGCTACGTAATTGTCAATACCTAGTACGTCATAACAAAAATCACCTGCATTAAAATCATCTGGAGCAGAACCATATATATCGTATATAAAGTCTAAACCATCAATCCAAACAACATTACCGGAATCAACAAATTGAGTAAGTGCAGCGTTGAATTTAATAGCACCAGGTCCTACACCTGCAGTATCGCTTATATCCCATAGGTTCAAATTAACACCATCGTTAGCAGTTGTCCAAATCACCATGTCGTAATCTTTTAGGTCGTTATAACTAGGGGCTGCATTAGTGTCAATATTGATATGGCTGTATTGATAATTAGCGTGTGCTAAAGCGGTATCAATACGAAAGGATTCATCTGATGAACCATTTACATCATCATCTACAACAAGCACTTTGTATTGTGCGTTTGCAATACCAAATGTCATTAAAAACATTGCAATAAAAAGTAAATTTTTTCTCATTTTTCGAAAATTTAAGTTATTAATAAAAGAATTATGTTATTATGTTTCTATATGTAGACGCAAATAAATTTATAATACCCTACCAAAATATAATATTACATGGAATATAATTTGAGTTATAATATAGAAGTTGTACTCATAGATTTTTCAGTTTAATATAATAAACTAGTAAATTTAGTTTTTAGATTAAATATTATTTGCAATAGATTCTGCAATTTTCTGACCATCAATGGCTGCCGAAACAATTCCTCCTGCATATCCTGCTCCTTCGCCTGCAGGATAAAGATTTGATATTTGAGGGTGTTGCAGAGTTTCTTTTTCTCTTGGGATACGAATAGGAGAGGAGGTCCTACTTTCTACTCCTAATATTACGGCTTCATTAGTTAGGTATCCATGCATTTTTTTATCAAATTGTTTAAACCCTTGTTGTAAGCGAGGGCCTATATGATCTGGAAGCCACATATGCAATGGAGATGAAATAATTCCGGGATGATATGAAGTTTCCGGTAAACTTTTAGAGACTTTTCCTCTTACGAAATCCCCCATTCGTTGAGCTGGTGCTACTTGTCCTATACCGCCATTATTAAAAGCCATTTGTTCTAAATTTTGTTGAAATTTTAATCCTGCCATTACTCCATGCTCCTTATAGTTATCTAAGTCTTCTATGTTTATTTGTACTACCATACCTGAGTTTGCATATTTAGAGTTGCGCATAGAAGGAGACATGCCATTCACAACAAGCTCATTGGGCGAAGTTGTTGCAGGAACTATAAATCCACCAGGACACATGCAAAATGAGTAAACTCCACGCCCTTCCACTTGATTTACAAGGCTATATGCCGCAGCGGGTAAGTAGTTACTCCTTGTCTGGCAGTGATATTGTATACTGTCAATTATGTGTTGAGGATGTTCTATTCTTACTCCCATTGCAAAAGCTTTTGCTTCTAAAAGGATATTGTTTTTATATAGAAGCTCATATATATTTCTTGCGGAATGACCTGTGGCTAAAATGACTGATTTTCCCTCAAACTTTTCTTCTCCTACTTTTACTCCTTTTATTTTGTTTGATTCAAGAATAAGGCCATCAACTCTTTTGTTAAAATGAATTTCTCCGCCATATTCTATAATGCTTTCACGTATCTTTTGTATTATTCTGGGTAGTTTATTTGTTCCTATGTGAGGATGAGCATCAACACCAATATTGTCATCAGCACCATGAAATATTAATAAATCAAGGATAGACCTTACACTGCCTCTTTTTGTGGAACGAGTATATAATTTCCCATCAGAAAATGTACCTGCTCCCCCTTCTCCAAAAGCATAGTTGCTATCTTCGTTAACAATACTTTCTCTATTCAGCAACGCAATATCTCGTTTCCTTGCTTTAACATCCTTTCCGCGTTCAAGTATAATGGGTTTATAGCCAAGTTCTATTAATCGTAAGCCGGCAAATAGTCCTGCGGGTCCACTACCAACGATAATTATACGTTTACTGTCTTTAACATTTTTAAAATCCGGGCTAAATGGTTTCCTGTCCGGAGTCTCATTTATAAATGCTTCTACTCTAACATTTATTTTAATATTTCTGTTGCGAGCATCAATAGATTTTCTTAACGTAACAGCAGCTTTTAGATCTTGAGCGTCAATCTTAAGAGCCTTAATAGTTGCTTTTTTTATGACATTTTCATCGACGGCTTCTTTAGGATTTAATATCAAATTTATTTCTTTGCGCATAATTGTATTTTAAACTTTGCTAAAGTAGTATTTCTACTTCATACAAAATGAAATGAATTTAAGCTAGTTAATTAGTATATTTTTCGGCTAACTTTATAGCTTGAAAAGCATTAACAATTCCTCCTGTTGTACTTAGTTTGTTGAAGCGTATTTTTTTATTTTTTGAGCCAGGTTTTATTACTTTAGTTTTGGTATGTTTAATAGCCGATTTTAATATGATTTCTCTAATTTGTTTTGAATTGAGATTAGGATAATATGATTTTAACAATGCAGCTACTCCGGCAACAACCGGTGATGCATCACTTGTTCCACTGCTAGCTCCGTATTTACTGTGTGGTTTTGTAGAATAAATACTAACTCCTGGTGCAAATATGTCTACGGTTTTAGCACCATAATTACTAAATCCTGCTGCGAGTTTCAATCCATTTGTTTTACTTGAAGCTCCCACATCTATCCAGTTTGTTCTTTGATCTTCTCTTGGATTTGGATATCTTTCTGTTTTATCGTTATTGTAACTGTTATTTCCTGCTGCATGTATTATTAGTACATCATTGGCAATAGCGTAATCTATCGCATCATTTACAAATTCGGGGTGTTTACCATAGTATTTTCCAAAGCTGCAATTAATAATTTTAGCACCATTATTGACAGCGTATCTGATTGCTAGAGCTACGTCTTTGTCCCTTTCATCTGCTCCGGGTACAACTCTTATCATCATTAGTTTAACTGAATCAACAATTCCTTGTGTTCCTATCCCATTATTTCTGACGGCGCCAATAATTCCACTAACACCTGTACCATGACTGTTGCCAACAGCCATTACGTCATTATTGCCGTATATGGTGTCGTTGATATTGTCAGGATTGTCCTTAACTATTTCTGGTCTGGGGTTATAACTTAGATTGTAACTTTTGGCTAGTTCACCTTTATAATATTTTAAGCCTTCTTTAATTACTTCTTTGGTATAATCAATTTTGTAGGAATGCAATAATAAGTCCTTTGCTAATATTTCTTCACTAGTTTTAGCATTATACCTTTTTATTTTTTCCAGACTGATACTGTCATTTTTAGCCTCAATATTTAATATTTTCTCAGATTTGTTAATAGCTTCAAGCCATTCTTTTAGATTTGCTTCACTTCTTTGGTATCTCTTTATTTTTAATAATACTTCTGATTTTGCTTTAGCCCATTCTTTATATTTTTTTCTTTTATTTTTTGGGATTTCTGATTTTTTCTTTCCTTCGAACTTTTCTTTATTCTCTCTGTAAATTCTTACTGATTCAGCAGTTTCACCGTCAATATTTTTTCCATCAGCTCCGCCTATGAAATTCCACCCATAAATATCATCAACATATCCATTACCATCATCATCAATATCATTGTAAGGTATTTCTCTAGGATTATGCCATATATTGGCTTTCAAGTCTTCATGAGTAGTGTCTATTCCGGAATCTATTATTGCAACTATTACGGGAGTAGCTTCTCTGTTTTTATTTTGTAAATATTCGTAGGCTTGCGGAAGTGATATACCTTCAACATTATCTTTTACAGGGCTTAATAAATGCCAAGGGATACTATCTGAATTTGATTGTCCAAGCAGAATTAGAGTAAAGCTTGTTAATATAATTGAAAGGTAAAGTTTTTTCATCTTTAAAAAGTTAATGTTGTATTATCCATATTAGGATTGGAATGGCAAATATAATTAATATGGATAATTGATTTACATAAAATAGTTGTATTACGAGTACGACAGATATTTTTATGTAAATAAATAGTTCCTGCAATAAAAGTAGGTGTTTTATTGTTATGACTAAATAGGTAAAATACCTATAAAAATAGGGCAAAACACTCTGTTATATGCTGTATTCAGAATGTACTTTTGTCACATAATAAATCAAATAAATCTGATATGTTCTTATCATGTTGTTCCTATTAAAATGCTAGATTCCTACCTTGCACAAAATAGTTTGTTTGTAAACATATCATTTTAATAAATTAATAAAATGTTTGTCAATCACATGTCAGGTCAGTAATTAATAAATGCTAAAAGCCCTCAATTTTTGAAGGGCTTTTTTAGTTTTATAGGGATAAAAAAAGATGCATCACTTTATAGTGAAGCATCCTCCTTTAATAATTATTATATTTAAACTCTATTTCAAAGGTTTTATAGTAAATTTAGTTTTAGAAGAAAAAACAAGTGGCATTTTATTAACAGAGATTGGGTATTCTAATACACCATATATTCTGTAGTAGAATTTAGAATTCTCAAAATATGGGTCTAAACTTTCATTATTAACGTTAAAAATAACGGATTGATCTCCTGTTTTAATTCCAGAAGCAGTTGCTATGGTTTTTCCATCGTTATAATCTTTATTGTCATACAATTTAATACTTATACTGTTTACAAATCCTAGTTCCATTTCTGGTGTTGGATTTTCTATAGCAATAGATATTTGCTTAAATGTAGCGTTGCTAATTTTACCTTTATCAATTCCATTCGCATCTAATATACTATCTAAGTTGATATCAAAATAACTTTCATATAATTTGATTTCAGCACCTTTAGCTGCAGTGGTAGAAGAGTCAACATCAAAATGTTGATCAGGCATAGATTTCTCAATGTCAAATGCAACTAAGTCAGCTACTTTATCACATGATACTATACCTAATGATATGATGGATAAAAACAATCCAAAAAATAAAACATTCTTTTTCATAAATTAAAGTTTAATTATTTTAGTTAATACATTTACATGGCAAATGTACAATAAAGATTTAATAGTTAAATAGGTAATATTCTTGTTTTTATAAAATAGAATAATTTTTATATTATTGATAAACAATATTATAAAATGTCTATAAGATAATTATGTCTGATTTTTTGTTTTTCATATAAGAGTTAATTATGTTATGAGTGTCTTTGTTATTTTTCATTGGCTGTATAGCTTTTTTAACTTTAGAAATGTTGCCTATTTCGTTTTCTTTTATTACTCCAAAGCCTATATATATTCCTTCCATAACTTGTATAACTGATTTATATCCTGGTTCTGGTCCTTTTTCAATAATGATAAAGTTTTTGTGTTGAAATTTTAACTTTTGTAAAGAGAGAACATGCCTTTTATTGTATTTATATGGACTTTCAATTCCAAGGCATGCTCCTTTACATTTGTGTAATTGATAATTAAAACATGCTCCATTATTAGGATCTAGTCCACATAGTTTTTGACATAATTCGTATTCTTCGGCCAAATTAGAGAGAAAATCTTTTGCTGTTTGCATACTTTGAAAACTATTTATCGGTTTACTCATTGGTTCAATTTTGCCGATTGAATATCTGTTGTATCCATTATTGTCAATAGTACTAAATAAGCCATAATTATAAATGCTTCTTCTTTGGGCTCTGTTGTAAATAGGGTTTAGTTTTTTTATTTCATCAGATTCTAGCAATAATGCTACTAATTCACTTCCTGTTATTTCGAATTTAATATTAGTTATCTCGTTTATTATCGATACTGATTTTTTTGTGTTATAATTATTTAAATGCTGAAGAACTCTTTTGTGAATATCGATACTTTTCCCGATATAAATTATTTCTTTTTTGGAATTAAGAAAATAATATACTCCTGTTTTGTGTGGGATATTTTTAATCTGTTCTTTTGATAATGCATTTGGAAGTTTAACAGCATCTTCACCTCCAACTTTAGGATCTATACTTAGAAGGTAATCAAATAATTTTGCAGTTGCATTTGCATCACCTAATGCTCTATGCTTATCTTTATGCTGAATTCCTAAGTTTGTTGTTAATTTGCCTAAACTATAAGAAGGCTGTCCAGGGATAAGTTTTCTGGATGTTTTAACGGTGCAGAGAGTTTTACGTTTAAATGAATAATCAAATTCGTTGAATTCGTTTTGAAGAAAATTATAGTCGAAACGCACATTATGTCCCACAATTATTCTTCCTTCGGTTAGTGTAATTACTTTTTTCGCAATTTCATAGAATTTCGGTGCATTGCTTACCATTTGGTCATTAATTCCTGTAATTTGAGTAATATGATACGGAATTCGCTTTTCTGGATTTACAAGGGTATGAAAGCTTTCAGTAACTTTTCCTCCATCATGAAGTAATATTGCAATTTCAGTTATCTTTTCATTCTTAGCATTTAAACCAGTAGTCTCGATATCTATTATAGCAAACATTCTTTTGGTTTAATTAAATTCAAGTTTGGTTTGTATGGCTTTCACTTCTGCCTTTAATTCTTTAATTATGGTAATAAGATCGTCTTTAGGTTGATTTGCTTTTGGTAAATCACTACTTATATAATTTACAAAACTCCAAATTTCTCTAATTTTGTTTATTTCAATATTGTAAGGTTTGTATTCTGTATTTAGAGATATTAGTTTTAGAGAGGCTTTTGTGTCGATGTTGTTTTCGATTATTTTAAAAACTATACCATCATCAATTGTTAATACAATATATGGTCTTCCGCTTTTAATATTATGCCAGTTTTGGACATATTCACCAGTTACGTATGCGCCATCAGGAATTGGCAACATAGAATCGCCACTAATCTGAAAAGTTCTATATTTTTTTTCTTTACTTAAGAAAGGAAGTCGAAAAGTTGGTAATACCTTTATATATTCAGGGTCAGCAAAACCACCGGTATATCCAGCTTTGGCTTTTTCTGGAACTAGCTCTATATTTTCTTCATTATCAATTCCTACTGTACTTGCCAGTACTCTTATTTTATTTCCTTTAAAATAGACATCATATCCTCTTTCCAATTGAGATATCTGGCTTTCTGGTAATGCTGATAAATCAATTTTTATTAATGTATCAATGGCAATGTTAAAGTATTCTGAAAATGTGTTTAATATTTCCACGCTTGGTTTGGCAACTTCATTTTCGTAACCACTTAAAGTAGATCTAAACATACCTAAATAATTTGCTAGTTCATCTTGGGTACGGCCTTTACGTTTTCTTAAGAGTTTAATGTTTTGACTAAAATATGTTTTCATGGCTATAAATTTATATTATTATTGACGCCACAAATATACAATACATTGTTTATATTATAAACTTTATTTAGATTAAAATATAAACAATATAATATTCGTATTTATATAATAAGCTATATTTTGGTATAACTAAAGGGTTATGTTAATTAGAAAATTAATGAATCTTATATGTTAATAATGCAAGTATAAAGGGATAATTATATTTTGATTATTGATAGTTATTCTTTTTTAGCATGTAATCCACATTCTCTTGTATCTGGATTTTCCCACCACCATCTACCGGCCCTGATATCTTCACCTTCCATTATAGCTCTAGTACATGGCTGGCATCCAATACTTGGGTATCCTTTGTCATGTAAAGGATTGTATGGGATTTTATTATCTTTAATGTAATTCCAGACGTCTTCTTCTGTCCATTCGATAAGAGGATTTACTTTGATTTTACTACTATTGTCGTCCCATTCTACAATTTGCATATCGGTTCTGGTTATAGATTGGCTTCTTCTTAAGCCTGTAAACCATGCATCTCTACCTTCAAGTGCTCTTTTTAGTGGATTGAGTTTTCTTATTTGGCAACATTTATGACGAAGTTCAATAGAATCATAAAATAAATTTATACCATCTTCAATAACCATAGTCTCAACTTCTTCGCTTTTTGGAAAGTAAGGATGGATTTTAATATTATACTTTTTATTGGTGCGATCTATTAGATCGTATGTTTCCGGGAAAAGACGTCCGGTGTCTAATGTGAAAATAGGAGTTTTACCTTTTAATTCGGCAAGGATGGCTGTTATTACTTGGTCTTCAGCTCCTAAGCTTGTTCCAAATGTAATTCTGTCATCCATAGCATCAATAAAAAACTTGATAATTTCATGGGCGTTCTTATTTTCTAATTTGCCATTAATGGCATCTATATTTTCTTTTGTAATATCCATATTATAGATTCTCTAATACCTCAATACTTTCACGTAAATATATATCTGAACTTAATTTCTTGTGCCAGTCTTTGGCAGTTTTTATTTTCGTAGAATCTTTCTCTATAAATTGCCAATCTGCTTTCAGCGGTTCCACATTTACTAATGTAGTGTCTTTGAATATGTTTTTAAACCTTTTGTTTTCTTCTTTTCTATCCTTAATTGTTTTTCGATATTCTTCTATATTTAAACTTATTTTTGTATCGTTTCGATGTTTTTTGATAGATTCTGCTTCGTCCTTAACAAGTTTAAATTTATCACTATTTTTTACTCTATCTTGACTTTTCTTTGCCAATTTTTTTCGATTAACAACAAAATTTGTTGCAGTATATTCAGCCTTTGGAATTTCATCAAATGGTAAGTGATAATCTAGTTCTTTTTCTCCATAATCAATATACATATAGTTATCGGGTAGAATAATATCTGGAGTTACTCCTTTCAATTGAGTGGAGCCACCGGAGATTCTATAAAACTTCTGGAAAGTAAGTTTTAATGCTCCAAAAGGTTTAAAATTGTTTAGTTGACTATTTACAATATCATCCAGATTTATAACCCTTTGTACTGTACCTTTGCCGAAAGTTTGCTGACTGCCAATTATTACAGCTCTGTTATAGTCTTGCATTGCTGCAGCAAATATTTCTGATGCAGATGCACTATTTGAATTCACCATTACAGCCATTGGTCCACTATAATATATGCTAGGGTCAACATCATTTAACAATTGTGCTTTGCCTGTCTTTTGTTTTACTTGAACAATTGGTCCGTCTTTTATAAAAAATCCGGCCATCTTTACAACATCCGGTAGAGATCCTCCTCCATCATTTCTCAGGTCTATAATAAGTCCATCAATACCTTCTTTTTTTAATTTTGTAATCTCTTTATACACATCATCAGAACTTCTTCTGCCTCCATTTTTAGCATTGAAATTTACATAGAATGAAGGTAAATATATGTACCCTATTCTTTCGTCTGAATTAGGCTTTTTAACAATTACTGATTTGGCATAGGTTTCTTCAATTATTACTACATCACGTACAATTGAGATAACTTTGATTTCACCGTCGACTTTTTTAACTGTTAGTTTTACTGTTGTACCTTTTTTTCCTCTTATATATCTCACTGCTTTGTCTAATCTCATTCCTGTAATGTCAATAGCTTCTTTATTACCTTGTGCCACTTTTAGTATCAAGTCGCCGGCCTTTAGTTCTCCTTGTTTATAAGAAGGACTGCCAGGTACTATTCTTACAACTTTAATATAGCCGTCTTTCTCTTGCAATGTTGCTCCAATACCTTCTAATTGTCCACTCATTGCTATATCAAAATCCTCTTTACCCTTTGGCGGATAGTAATTTGTATGTGGATCGAATGACATTGCCACAACATTCATAAACATATTGAATCTATCTTTGCGCTCTAATTGATTTAATCTAAAGAAATAATCCTTATTCCTCTTTTTAACTTTTTCTCTAGCTTCTTTTTCGAGTTCAGTAAAACTCTTTTGAACTATTGATGTGTCATTTTTCTCTTTTGCTTTTTCTTGTATCTCTAACTTTGTGTTAATCTCAAATAAAACTTGATATTTGAGTGATTTACGCCACGAATCTTTTAATTCAGTGACATCTTTGGCAAAACTATTTTTTTTGTCATCTAGTTCAATTTCTTCCTTTTTTGTAAAATCAAACGGCTTAGATAAAATATCTTTATAATAATTCTCAGCTTCATCAATACGTTGAGTAATTAATTTGTTTGAAAGGTTTAGAAATGTATTACCACCTTTTAGTAATTCATTATCCAAAGATGTTTTATATTTTTCAAGTTCGTTAATATCTTCTTGTAATAGAAATTTCTTAGTGTAATCAAGCCCTTCGATATAGGATTTGTATACTCTTTTTGAAAATTCGTCATCAATTTGATTATTATTATAATGTGCATACTTCAACCCGTTAACAACAAGTTCCGTTATTATTTTTTCTTTGTCTTTTTCTGTGTCAGAATATGTTTTAAAGGCAACAATAAGAGCTAATGGTAAAGTTAATACTATTAGCTGGATAATTCTTTTTCTCATAGAATAAATTTTTGAATACGCGAAAATACACAAAAAAGGCGTAATAGATATTTATAATAATGTTATCAAATGTTATTTTCTTGGGTTTAACATTTGTGAAAAATATGGGTTTATATGTTATTTGAATTTATATTGTATTTACTTTTGACGTTTTTCAAGTAAATAAATAAGTAAGAGATTATGTAAATGCTTTTTAGTTCAACCATATTTCTTTTCCTTTTTTTGCCAATAACTATAATTGCATGGTAAAAGGGAGCTTTTAGAATCTAGTTCTGTTAATTGCTAGCATGGTATTCTATGCGTGGGGTGGTGTCAGTTATACAGCAATACTTATTATATCTATTCTCTTTAATTATTTCAGGTTTTAATATTATGAATGAAAGAATACATAAAATACTGGCTGTTAGTTTTCTGATTATTATTTTCTCAATAGGGATTATATTTATTATTTCCGAAAAAATGGAGAAAAATGAAGTTGAAAACAGGCAGTTAGCTGTAATGCCAGAGTTTAGAATAGCTAAATTAGACCCCTTTCCTTCTCAGTTTGATGAGTATTTTACCGACCATTTCCCTTATCGTAACCAAATTATTAAAGAGTATAGTAAATTTACGGGAAGAGTATTTAATAAGTCTCCACTTCCTAAAAAAGTTGTTATTGGAAACGATGGCTGGTTATATATGGCTAGAAGATGTATGGAGGGTTTTTAAGGAAAGACTAATTTTACAGAAAGCCAACTTAAAAGTATTAAAGAGGAGTTGGAGTATAGGAGAAATTATTGTGCTCAGAGAGGAATAAAGTATTATTTTGCTATTCTACCTCATAAGACTACTATTTATCCTGAGTATATTCCCCTTAGATTTAAGATAGGTAATGAATATACGCCAAGAACTCAACTTACCAAGTATTTGTTCGAAAATAATGTACCTTTTATTGATGTTACTCAAGATGTATTGTCTCAGAAGCAGATCGGATATCTTCTATATAAAAAGACAGATAATCATTGGAATGAACTTGGGGCATTTTTTGGAACAAAAAGAGTAATGAAAGAATTAAAAAAGGATTTTCCTCAAATTCCTTATATTTATTTAGAAGATTACAATATTACTACCAAAGAATTAAAAGGTGGAAATATTGCACAGATGCTAAATATGAAGGAGGAGTATGAAGATATTAATGTAATTTTGGAAAGAAAGACACCCTCTTCAGCTAAAAAAGGAAATAAAACAGGTTATGAGGTGCCAAATAGATTTCCTTATGGTTGGGATTATGAAGTGGTAAGAGTAAATCCAAAAGTGAATTCTTTAAAATTACTTATTATTAGAGAATCATTTGGTTGAGCTATGATAAAGTTTTATCAAGAAGGTTTTGGAAGATCGGTTTCAATATTTGATGTGTGGAAACATAAACTAAATGAAGATATAATAAAGAGAAAACCCAGATATTGTAATTCAGCAAGTGGTAGAGAGTTTCCTCCCTAATTTATTAGAAAACTAATCAGCCTCAAAATAGCTCCTTACCGAAACTTATTAATTTGTATTAATTAAGAAA
>Ga0256842_1000565_pt1 | contig 32623 bp, 26 predicted proteins | sample 4559240metaG_FD_185973 | JGI IMG/M metagenome (GOLD analysis project Ga0256842, IMG submission 185973) | Hydrothermal vent microbial communities from Guaymas Basin, Mexico - 4559-240 | ecosystem: Environmental > Aquatic > Marine > Hydrothermal vents | place: Mexico: Guaymas Basin | collected...
AAACTCGGTCTTAAAACTATTGTTAGTGATTTTAATGACAAGTGTGCTGCTAGAGATATTACAGATATTTTTGCTCATATTGATATATTTGATACTCAGGCTCATATAGATTATATAAATAAGCATAATTTAAATATTATTGGTGTCTTAGCAGCTGGGATAGATGTGCCAGAGACTATGGCTGAGTTAAATGAATATCTAGGACTGAAAGGTGTATCATTAAAAACTGCGCTACTTGTAAAAAATAAAGAACAATTTAGAAAAAAATTAAAAGAGTTAAATTATCCAACTCCAACATTTAAAATAATTGATGAAAATAATATATCTTCAATAGATGAGATTTTAAAAAATATGCCTTATCCGTTAATTGTAAAACCTACTAATAATTGTGGCAGTAGGGATATGAAAATTTTTAATGAAAATTCTAGTGAATTAAAAGAATTTGTAGAAGATAAATTTAGTAAATATAAACTTTTACTTCTTGAAGAGATGTGGATAGGAAAAGAGCAAACTGTTGAGTGTTTAGTTGATATAGATGGAGAGTTTCACAATGGCTTTATCACTGATAGAAATTTTACATTTGAAAATGGGTATCCGATTGAAACTGGATTAATTCATCCATCTCAACTTGATGAAAAAAAGCAACAAGAGTTATATAAACTAGCAAAAAATATAGCGCAAGACTTAAATATAGAAACTGGAGCCGTTAAACTTGACACAATTTACACTAAAAATGGACCAAGAATAATTGAACTAACCGTTAGACATTCTGGTGGTTTTGATTGTCAGTATTTAGTTCCACACTCTACTGGTAAAAATATTTTAAAAGCAGCGATACTAACTGCTATTGGTAAGAGATTTAATCCGGAGCTTTTAAAAGATAATTTAAATAAATTTGGTGTTACTGGCTCTGTTTGGCCAAAGAGTGGAAAGATACTTAGCATATCTGGTATTGAAGAAGCTAAGAGGATAGAGGGTATAGAAGAGATTATTTGTTTTAAAAAGATTGGTGATGATATTCGTGAGTATATAGACTGTGCTGCTAGAATTATTTATATAATTGCTACAGGAAATTCTCTAAAAATAGCTCAAAAAAATCTTTTAAAAGCTCAAGAACTTATAAAGATAGAAACTGCTCATGAGTAAAAGTATAAAATATATTACAGATATATCAACTCAAGATAAAAATGCTCTTAATAATTTAAATTATCAAAATCTGATTTGTGACATAAACTTTACAGATTTACTTGTAAAAAAACCATGGGGAAGTGAGTATCTTCTTTTTGAAAATGAGTTTTGTGCAATTTGGGTTTTAAACATAAAATATATGGAAAACACTTCTATGCATTGTCATCCTAAAAAAGATACTTCTCTTGTCTGTTTAGATGGTGATGTATCTTGCAATACCTTAAATGAAAGTCATAAGCTAAATACATTAGATGGAGTATCTTTAAATAAAAAGATATTCCATCAAACACAGTCTATTTCCACAGAAGGCTCATTTATATTAGAGATAGAAACCCCAGTAAATAAGTTTGATTTGGTAAGAATAAACGATACTTATGGACGACAAGGCAAAGAGTATGAATCTAAAGAAAATTATTCTAATAAAGCAAATCTAACTTTAAACCTTTCAAATAATACTAGTACTCTGATAAATAATACACAAATAGATTTATTAAATATCTCAAATATAAATCAACTCAATTTATATAATAACAACTCAGTTATAACTATCTTATCAGATTCTTTATATTGTGGTAAAATATTTAAACTTAAGGATATTGTAGAAAATTATATTTCTCTTAATACACTGGTGTTAATAATTTCAAATCATTAGGATATAATAATAATAAATAGTTGATAAATTAAGGGGGAATAATTTCATGAATAAGAAAGAAATTCTTAAAAAACGATTTAATAAATTAGAAAAACATTATATTGCACTCAAAGAATATAAAAATTTAATAGATAATTTATTAAAAGAAGACAACATTTATGATCAATTTACTTTTAATACTTTAAAACCTGAAAAAAGAGCTATTTTAGATGCTTATCTTAAAAGATTTGCATCTATTCAAGATTTTTTAGGAGCAAAAATATTTTCACTTCTCTTAGATATTGCAGGAATTAACAATACTAAAATGAGTGAAGTATTATCAAATATCGAAAAAGAAAATATTATTGATAGTCTTGAAAATTGGATAGAATTAAGAGAAGTTAGAAATGAACTTGAACATGACTACCCTGAAGAGCTACAAGAAGCATTAAATGATTTAAAATATTGTATAGATAGTTTTGAACAGCTTGAAAGTTATTATTTAAATTCATTAAGTTTCTTTAAAAAGTACCTTTAATGAGATTGTCAAAAAGAGTCATTGATATACTAAAAAATGCAACACAAAAAAGCTTTGGTGAAGTAAATATTTATCTCTTTGGAAGCAGAACAGATGACAATAAAAAAGGTGGTGATATTGATTTAGCAATTGATACACATCTATCAAAACAAGATTTTAGAAAAAAGAAATCTTTATTTTTAACGATACTTACTAGAATTAATTTTGATTATAAAATAGATATAGTAAATTTTAATACAAAAGACGATTTACTATATAATGAAATACGACAAAACAATATAAAAATTTAAGTAAAAGGTCAACCAATAATGAAAGCCGTAATAATTGTAGGTCAAGGATTTGAAGACAGTGAATTTACATATCCGTACTATAGACTTCAAGAAGAAGATATACATGTAGAAGTTGCTATTGCTGGAGATAAACCAGTGAAAGGAAAGATAGGGCAGATTGCTGAACCAACGCTTACATGTAAAGAACTCAATGTAGATGATTTTGAGATAGTTATTTTACCTGGTGGACATGAAGGACCAGATAGAGTAAGGCAAGTTACAGAGGTTTTAGAGTTCATAAAAGAGATGGACGAACAAAAAAAACTTATCGCTACAACTTGTCATGGGAGTTGGATAGCTATCTCTGCTGGTATTATGAGAGGTAAAACTGCGACTTGTTACAAAGGGATGAAAGATGATTTAATCAACTCTGGATGTAACTATGTTGAAGAAGATGTAGTTGTTGATGGACACTTTGTGTCTGCACCTCACTTTAGGAATAATCATCAGTGGATGAAGGCTTTGATTGAACAAATATAAAAAGTATCTACTCCTTTTAAAAAATCCTAATATTAAAGTTGTTTCTTTTGATATATTTGAAACACTTGCATTTAGGAAAGTTAAAAAAAGTAGTGATATTTTCAATAAAGTTACTAAAAAGAGCTTTGTTAAAAATATATTTTTTACTAGAGATAATTTTGTTTCAGCAAGAGTATTTGCTGAAAAGAGAGCTAGGGAATTAAACTCAAAAAATGAGGATGTCACTCTTACTTTAATTTATGATCAACTCCCCCTAGATAAATATCAGAAGAAAAAAATTATACAACTTGAACTAGAGGTTGAATACAAAAATCTATATATAAACCTTCAAATACAAAAATGGATTAAACTAGCCCACAAACATAATAAAAAGATTATTCTAATTTCTGACACTTATTTCTCTTTTAAGGAGATAAAGCTTCTTGTTCTTTCAAAATTAAAAAACAAGAAACTGATTTCAGATATCTACATATCAAATACACATCAACTTACAAAAGCAACTGGAAATCTGTATCCGAAGGTACTTCAAGACCTACAGATAAAACCAAATGAACTTCTTCATATAGGGGATAATGCCTACTCAGATATACAGATGGCAGAGCAAAAGGGTATACATACTCTTTATTATGGTTGTGACACATATATAAAAAATCTATTTGATTTGGAAAGTTCATACATTCCATTTTTAAATAAAAATCATAATTATCGAGTTCAAGCTTCACTATCAAATCCTTATATCAAGGAAGATGAAAAAGTTCTTTTTAATTTAGGAGCTCTACTCTTTGGCCCTGTTTTATGGGAATTTTCACACTGGGTAAATACTCTCGCAAAACAAAATAATATCTCTCAAATCAACTCAGTGATGAGAGAAGGAAAGATTTTTAAAAAATATCTCTCTAAAGTTAATAAGAATCTAGATGTTAATTTAATTTATGCTTCAAGGAAGTCTACTTTTTTACCATTAATTGATATAGAAAATATGCAAAATGGTAATTTTAATTTTTATACATATAGAGAACTAACTGTTCAAGGATTTTATGACTTATTTAGGCTGAAAATTAAAAATAGTACCCTTAAAAATATTTCTTATGAATTTTTAAAAGACCAAGCAATCATATTAGACTTAATATCTCTAGATATCAAGAATAGACTTGATGAAATTAAAAGTAACTCTGTTAAAGAGAAGAAATATTTTAAAAAATATATGAAGCAGAAAAACTATAAAGAGAACTCTATAAGTATAGATTTTGGTGGTACTGGCTCTATTTTAAAGAATATGGAAGATATCTTAGAAACTCAAAAGAATGTCCACTTAAATGTACTTTTCTACTCTCATAGTGGGGCTAAACAAAAAATGCAAGATAGTAAACTCTTCTCTTTTTTAGAGTACAGCGCGACTAACAATAAAGAGATAGAACTCATAAGAAGAAATCATGAGTTTATTGAAATACTATTTAATGGTTTAAATGAGACTACTCTATATTATTCAAAGCATAAAAAGTCCATAGAAGCTATCACACACACAAATAATAGAAGCCTTCATTTAAATAGAACAAAACTAACAGCTTTCCAAAAGGGTGTAGACTCATTTTTTAAAATAGCTAAAAAATACAGGCTAAAAGAGAATCTTTATTCAAAAAAAGAGCTTCTTTTAATGATGGCAAGATTGATAGAAGTTCCAACTATACAAGAGGCCTCAGTTCTTGGAAATCTTTATCGTGATGAAAACTATGATGATGCTAAACCCATTAAAATAGTTTCAAAACAAAATCTAAATATGATTAAAGAAATTGGTCTTGAAAAATCTTTTTACAAAAATAGTCTAAGTCCAAGTTTTAAAATAAATGAGATACCTTGGGTTCAAGGCACAATAACCCAACTAGATGATACTTATATCCAAAATATCAAATCAATGGCTACAAAGGGTATCAACAGTGACTCAGTGAGCAAAATATTAGAACTACTTGATAACGATATAACAATCCAAGAGATATATGTCTACGGAGCAGGTGAACTCTTTAAAGAGTTACTACCTCACTTAAAGCAAAAAAATATAAAAATAAAAAAGCTACTTGATTCAAAAGCGAGCATAGCTGATTTTGATTTTCATGGATTTAGAGTTCAAAATATTGTAAATACAAAATTTAAAGATGGTGACTATATCGTTGTATCTAGCGTTGTTTTTGCTGTTGAAATTACTAAAATAATAGTAGAAAATTCTCAAAATAAAAAGTTAAAAATTATTAATTTTTATAATGATATATTGGAGATAAATTAAATTTCCAAAAGATAGATTTTCTCTTTAGAAATATTACATTCATCAACTAAATATTCAGTAATCTCTTTTTCTCTACCAAGAAGAGATATAACAATATAATCATATATTTTATGCTTTATATTTTCCGGTTTTAGAACAGGAACACTATCTATACTATCACCTATTTCACCTCTATCAACAAAACTATCAACTATACAAGGAACACTCCTAGCAATCATTCTACCTATACTGCTAGCTCCATAAATAATAATTTTTTTATTTTGACTTTCAAGATACTTAAGATCTGAAACAAGTTTATTCATTTGATATAAGAAAGTTTCATGTTTTGACTCTGTTTCCAGAAGAGAGGATAAACGACTTAAATGTATATTTTTAGATATATTCTGAGCTAGGCTTGGAGCATATTTTGACATAATCATTAATGATTCTATTTGAAGTTTAATAGAGTTTTGTTGTGACATCCCCCCTGTTAGAAAGTTGCAAATTGGAAAATCAAGAAATTGAAAATATATATTATTTACATATTGCTTTACAATAAAATCATAATCTGCTGCAACATCATAATTTAAATTAAAAGGAGATTCCAGAAGTAATGACCTTTTTATAAACATACTTTGATGATTACACGGAATTGTAGAGTTCCATATATTTTTTAAACCAGGTGCTTTACTGTAAACTTTATTTCCATTCTCGTGTATAAGATAATTATCTCCGCAAACAATATCAAGATTTTCACCAATGGCATTAACAACATCAAGTACACTATCTTTATGACAAAAGCTATCACCAGCATTCATAAAGTTCACCCAAGTACCCTTTGCTTGTTGCACTGCTTTATTCATTGCATCAAAAATACCATTATCCGGTTCACTTTTGAAAAAAGTTATTTTAGATTTAAACTCTTTGATTATTGAGACGGTATTATCGCTTGAGTTTCCATCAATAATTATATACTCAATATTTGAGTATGATTGTGAAATAACACTTTGAATAGTCTCTCTGATAAAATTATTGGCATTATATGTTACTGTAATAATTGAGACTAAATTATTTTGCATTATATTTTAATCTCTGCTAGAATAGTACAAGGCAGTCCATCACATTTTGCCACTCTAAGTGCGGCTATATCTAATCTGTAGATTTTCGATAATTTAGTTAATTGAGTTAGATCCATATCTTCTAATAAAAGTATTGGTTTAATAGGATTTAAAAAAGCTTTATGGGATTCTCTACCTAACATTCTATTTGCAAAGCTAGATACTGAAATACTATCAAATCCAATCACTCTGATATTTGAAAATTCTATTCTTAAATACTCTGCTATACTAGGGTCAAAACCATAATTATTCTTCCAAAATTCATCTTGATCTCTTCTATGACAAATACCAGTTTTAACTATCAGCATATCATAACTATTTTTCTTATCTACTTTTTTTAGTCTTGATATTAAATCATCTTTAACTATAGTTTCATCAGGAAGCATATCAACAAATAATATATTCTCAAATCTAAAATAATCAATATCAAAATCTTCTATGGTCTGTCCATCTTCAAAAAAATGGTAGGGCATGTCAATATGAGTACCTATGTGAACTGTTGTATTTATAGTGCTGTCATTAGCTATATCACCATTTGAAATATTTGATTTTTTTTCAGATGTTAATTTACTTCTATTTCCATATGTTGGGGTATTCTCATCTAGTATATAAGAGAAGTAAGCTAATTTAGATTGTTTCACTACTATTAGCCTCTATATCTTTTAAACACTCTATTAGTCCCTGACCCATGTCTATATATGGATTGGCTACTAACTTTTTACTTCTTGTGGGGTGAAAAGAGTATGGTGTAGTTTTATAATGGTCGTGATATCCATCATCACTTAGTTTAATAGTTAACTTATCTCCTAAAATCTCATTTACCATCGCAAAGAGTTCTTTTCTCTGCATTCTCTCAACACCAGTTAAAATGATATGCTCATTTATAAATTCATCAGACTTTATAATATCAACTGCTAACTTAGCAACATCTGCAGCATGAATATATTCTCTTATTTCTTCACCATCACCGCTATGGTTAATCTCTCCAGTAGCTACGGATTTTTTAAGTAAATTATATATATAGTTGTTCTGATAATCTCTTTCACCATACACAGAACCATATCTTACTATTGTGAACTCTAAACCAAATTTTTTATAATATTCTTCTGTAATTTTTTCAGATGTTAATTTACTTATGCCATAAAAAGAACCTTTATCACTCATAGCATAGGCACTACTTGCGTAAACAAATCTTTTAACATTATTCTCTGTGCAGGCTTCTAATATATTTAGATTTCCCATTACATTTAGTTCTATTGCCTGCATTGGATTAGATATTGAATCATCTAGGCTTGCATAACCAGCTAAATTATAGACAATTTCCACTCCTTGAAGAAGTTTATTTACAGAATCAATATCTAAAATATCACACTCTCTAAAATATTTATTATCTACATATTTAGACTCTTTTAAATCGGCTGAAATTACATCATAACCTTGAGCAATTAACTCTTCAACTAAATAACTTCCAAGAAACCCATTTCCACCAAAGACTACTACTTTTCTATTATGCATTTGAAAATACCTCATTTTTTAAGGGTTGATTGTTTTTGTATCTTATTGCTTCTTCAATAGCTTGAACTTCCATATCTGTTCGACTATCTATCGTACTTGCACCCATATGACAAGTCAATATACAATTATCAAGCTCTTTTAGATTTCCACAATATGGTTCTACTTCAAAAACATCAATAGCTGCTGAATGAATGATATTTTCTTTTAGTGCAATATATAAGTCAGACTCATTAATAATACCGCCACGAGCACTATTTATCAATATAGCATGCTTTTGCATTAACTTGAGTTCAGTTAGTGATATATAATCTTTTGTATCTTCCTTAAGCGGTATATTGACAGATACTATATCACTACTCTTTAAAAGTTTCTCTTTTGAAACAAATGCAACATTATAAAGTTTTCCAAAAGCCAAGTCAGGTTCAGTATCATAAACTTTAAACTTTACATTAAAAGATGTCAAAAGATGGATTAAACTTTTTCCTATTCTACCCATACCTAAGATACCAACAGTTTTACCATATAGTAAAGTACCCATGTATCTATTCCAACTACCTTCGGTCTTTAGATTGTTATTTGTATATGTTACTTTTCTAGCTAAGTCTAAAATCATTGCTACACAGAGTTCAGCTACTGCCATAGTTGGTGCATCTGGTGTATAAGCTACTCTCACTCCATATTTTACACATAAGTCAAAATCGATTCCATCAAGCCCTATTCCAACTCTTGAGATAAGCTTTAGGTTAGGTGCGTTTTTTAAAACTTCTTCAGTTATTTTTTCTGTTCCAGCAACTAACACTTCAGCATCTTTTATATCTACTGCCAACTCTTCAGATGTATTTTTTCTTCCATGCTCATTAACTGACAATTCTATATTATTATCTTTAATAAGCTTCATCGGTAATTCAGATGTTGAAGAAAAAGGATGTGTCGATACAAATAGTTTCATGTCAAAGACCTTTTTACTTTTTTCATACCACCTCTAGCTGCATCTCCTAAAAAGAAAAAGTCTAAACTATATGCTAAAAAGGTACAACCTTGTTCTATTCTCTCATTTAATTTACTAGGATCTGATTCTATTACATGAAAACCTGATGGAACATTATTCTCTTTACATATATCCAGTACTTTTTGAATTCCTACTTTAACATCTTCTCTATCATACTCACCGGGATAACCCATTGAGCCAGACAAGTCATAAGGCCCTATGATAACACCATCAATTCCATCAGTAGTAATAATCTCTTCGATGTTGTCAACAGCCTCAAAGTGTTCTATTTGGGCTATAATTACTAATTCATCATTAACCCATTTTTTATACTCATCAAATCCTAAACCATATTTTTGAGCACGGAAGAGTCCAACACCACGTTTACCAACAGGTGGATACTTCGCATAATCAATAGCTTCTAATGCATCTTCACAAGACTTTACCATTGGAACAACAATACCATCAGCACCCATATCAAGTATACGTTTTATAATAACTTCTTCATTTTTACTAACTCGAACAAGTGCTTTCATCCCATTAGCTTGAATAGTAGCTATAAGGTTATGTGCCATTGTTAGGTCTATAGAAGTATGCTCCATATCTACAACTAACCATTCAAACCCTGCACTAGCCATAATATCTATAATAGCAGGATGACCAATAGTTACCCATGACCCAAGTGTGAGTTCATTGTTTTTTAATTTATGTTTTAAGCTCATGGTTATCCTTATGTATATGTAAAAGTTCTGCTAGTTTAAAATCTTCTGGTTCATCTATATCTACAGCTTCAAGCTTATTTACCTCAAATATTTGTGGTTTTAATCCGATTCGTTTATTTCCTGAGTTTTTAAAAGACTCTTTTGAAAAAATATAAAAATTAGAGTTTTCTTCATACATTGGTTCTAAATCTTGTGTTCGCAAAAGCTCTTCTGGATTATGATTTATAGGATTTGCATCTTTATCATAAAATCTTGTTTGTACTTTTGTCACGCCAAATACAGAATCAAACTCTTCTAAGTTATCAAAAAAAAATTCTATTGCTTTGTCTATAGTCTCTGTTCTTAAAAGTGGGTTAGTACTATGTGTTTGAATGAAATATTTACCATCAAGTTTATTTAAATCATAAGCAATAATATCATTCATGGATACAAAATCACCTTGTATTTCCATTGGTCTGTCTGTTATTATAATTTTATTACAAAATAGCTCTTTGGCATCTTTAGCTATTATTTGGCTATCTGTATTTATAACTACCGATTCTATATATTTTGATGCTAGAAGTGACTTTGTGATTGCATGATATAGTGGTTCTCCATCAAAGTTTTTCATATTTTTATTTGGTACTCGTTCTGAGTTGCCTTTCATTGGTAAAAGTGCTATTAGTCTCATATAAGTCTCGTTAAGTTTTCTAGTAATAATTTTTCATCTGGAGCATCTTTAAAAGCTATCAAATTTCCCCAACCTAAAGAGTCTATTAACTGATTTTCATATTTAAAAAATCTTTTCCAATCATGACGGATTCCATACCTAACGATTGGGTACCATTCACTAACATATACAGTATAACCTTTATCCATTAAAAAATTTATCATATCCATAACATTGTATCCTAAAGAGATAGTCTTTGAATTTTCAAATTCACACTCTATCACTGTTGGTTTGCTAAACTTCCAAGGGAAACCTTTAAGAACCATAAGGTCATAACCCTCTGTACCAATTTTAAGAAAATCAACTTTAACAATATGATTTATTTTCATTTCATATTCTAGTGTTGTGCTAAAAACATTATCAGTCTTTTTATGTCCCTTTGTGAATGATGATAGTCCACTTATTCCACTACTTTCTTCAGATGTAAAAAAGTCCAGTTCTTCATCTTGTACATTTGACACAGCTTTGTCTGAAATAATAAGGTTACTATATCCCATTAAATTATTATCTAATTCTTTCCGATTGTTTACATCAGGTTCATAAGCATAAACTTTCCAATCTTTTTCTAAAAACATTCGAGAAGAAGAACCATGATGGGCACCTACATCAATCATTAATCCAGGCTTCATACTTTCAAAATACTTGCTAACTAGTAAAGTTTCATCAAGAGATACCTTACTATCACGAGTAAATGGACCATTTAAATTATTTTCTTTACTCTCTCGAGAATCAACATCTAGTCTTTTAATACTTCGTGCCTCTCTTGTTAAATCGACCTGATAACACCTATTTTCATCAATATCTAAAGAGTTTATAATTTCTTCTTCTCGTCCTAGCACACTGATTACAAGCAAAGAAAAATTATAATTTTTAATATTTGATGGATGAGAGACTTGAGCAATATCAGATTCCGCAGTAACATCTTTATCAAAAATCACAACAACTTGATCTGGGAGTTCTCTTGCAATAATTTGCCCAACTAATCCATTTCCATATATAGCTAATTTACATTTTTCTTCTTTTAATTTATTAATATATGTAAATAATATATTCATTTTTAATGTAAAATCATAATTAACATTAATCATATTAGTATTCGCTCCCTTAAATTTTAAATTATCTTCTCTTCTCACTTTAATTTCTAGCTCTACTTGCTTAAAATTCTGTTTAATATCTATAAACCTTTTATGTAGTGCAGGAATATATGAATCTGTAATTGAACAGTACACTTTGCTATGTTTTTCCCCAAATAATATTAAATTTTCTAAAATAGAACAATGCTCATCATAATAATCATTATAGTCTCTATCTCTAAAAAAAGATGGGTGTGTTCTAAATGCATCCTCCATTAAACTATCATATTGAGCGCTTGAACTATGTTTCCAAAAATATTTTTCATCATTTTGACGACCATCCGCTCCCATTATAAAAATAGTGTCTGATATACTTGAGGCAAGTGGTATCATAAATAGTGTTAATATATTTGATGTTGACTTAACAAAAAAGTCTTCTTCAGAGGGAAAATTTAAATTTATACGAGAAGGAATACCTATAATTTTATCTTTTAATTCTGGATAATGCATCAACATAAGTGGAACATTGATTTCATTAATTACTAAATATGTATAATACTTTTCAACAAGCTTTAAAACATCCTTTCTAAACTCTTGTGCATATTTTGATGGTCCAAAATGAAAAACAGGATCTCCAAATGTTAATGCATCTACTCTACCCAGCTTATTTAAGAACTTTTCATTTTTCACAAGACTATTACAAATCACTTTTAGTGATTTTGCTGAAAAATCAAATTCTTTATAAGAATCAAAAGTTGGGCCAGTTGTAAAACAATAAGCTTCTTCCCTATCTTTATTTTTTCGTTTAAAATCTCTAAAGTTATGTTTTGAAACTTCACTGAACTCAATTTGCTTAGCTTTATTTATCGTTTTATAATAAAGATTTCTTAATGTCTCCGCTTCTATATCTGAATAATATTCAGAATCAATTATTTCTACACCGTTAAATTCATCAAAATCATCAATATCTTTTAGTGAAGTAACATCATGAATTAACAGTACACTGCCTATTCTATATTTTTTTATTTCACTATTTGTAATAAATGAAATATATTTATATTTTTCTTTATATGCACTAAAAGAAGAGAAGTTTAATTGTTTTGGAATTATAAATACTAATGATACATTACCATCATCAGGTAAAGAGAATAACAACTTATTCAACAAATCTTCAAACTGCTCAATACTGCTTAAACTAGGATAAACCAAATGTTTAGATCTAATATTAGTTTCATATTTTTTTTTAAAAGGCTTTAACACTTCTAATAATTTATTATAATTTTTCTTTTTTTCTGCTATAAATACAAAATTTTTATCTTTATATGCTTCGTGTTGATTTAACAATCTACTCTCCTTGAACTTTTCAAACATCTCTTCAACTGTAAAATTACTTTTAAAAATTTTACAATTTTTCTTTATTTTAAAGTTGTTTATTTTTTGCTCTGCAATTATAATTTTATTTATCAATGATTTACTACAGTTGTTTTTAAAAATAAATCCATTTTTTAATATCTTCACCTGATCGGACATCCATGTACCAACTGTTGTAATTACAAGCTTATCCATCCAGACAGAGTCAATAAAAATACCTGATGTCTGTACAGGATAATATTCATTTAAATATGGGATAATAACTATATCACTTTTAATAAATAATTCTCTGTATTCACCTTCTTCTAAATATTCATCTATCAAAAGTACATTCTCATCAGACCTTAAAGTAGCTATATTATCTTTAAACTCTTGGTTAGTATACTTATTATTAATTCTTACAGTATATGTAAAATGATTAGAGAAGTATTTATATACTTCATAAAATAAATGAAATCCATACTTATAATCGGCATATCCAAAAAAGGATAAAGTAATTTTCTCTTTATTTTGTTTTACTGTTAATTTACTATTAATATCCATCTTAAAATGTAATGGAATTGGAAAACTTTGGATCTTTTTATCAAAATATTTTTGATAAATACTAGCTGCTCTACTTGAGTCTATATGTAAAAATATATTATTAGAATGGTTTAAACGATTGATTTCTTGAAGACTCTTTAAAGCAATTGGAGAATTATTTTGCTCTAAAATATCATGATTTAAATAAAAAAGCACCAAATGCATATCTATATTTTTATAGTTAATTTTTTTATACATTTCCATTAAGATTAATATATGAGAAGTATGACAAGTATACATATAGATCGTTATATTTGCATACTTATCTCTTAACGCTAACAAATTATTAAATATATCACTAACTTTATTTTTAAAATCAGAAAGGTGTTTAATAATCACTTCGCTATCCATTACTCTTTCATCTAAGAATGCATTGTATTTAAACACAGGAGAAAGATTAAATAACCTTTTATCTTTCTCTGAAATATTTATATTTACATAATGCTGAACATCAATTGATTTATTCGTCGCATATGACTGTATTTTATTAGCAAAATTTCTATAATGACCTACTTCACTCATAAAGCCTGGGTCAAGATATACAAATAATTCTCTTTCCATCTTATTATTATCTTTCAATATTTACCCCCTTAGGTAGATAATTTATTTACTCTTACAAAAAATCATAAAAGTATAATAATTTTTTCTTTCTTCTGTGCTCAATATCTTATCTAATTGACACAAAATTATTTACAGTTCTATGGCTTTAGATTTTCCTAAACTTAGTATATTTTTAGTCAAATTATATCAAAATATACTAAGTGATTAATAGATAAAAGGTGAATTTACTCAGTCTATTTTACAGTCTTAATTAACTACTACTCAGGTCAAATGTTAGTATCTTATCTCTTTCAATACCAAGTTCATAAGTAAGATACTTGATTATACTATCTTCTCTGCCAAGAACACTTATAATAATTTTATCATACTTCAAATTTTTTAAGTTTATTGGATGGTTTTTCTCATCTTCTATATCTACATACCCTACTATTATTTCTGGTATTAAGGCCTGTATCATTTTTCCTACAGTACCATTTCCATAGATAATATATTGATTAGAGTACTCTTTAAATTCATTTATTTGATCAAATATTTTATTAAAACTATTTGAAAAGTCAAGAGACTTATTTCGATTGTTAACTATTATCCTTGCAAGCAGCATATGATTTGATTGTGGTTGATATGTATTATTAAACTCATCATTTATTAATTTTTCAAAAAAAACATCTGAGTTGAAACTAGATGCATTTTGTATTATCCATTCAATATCTCTATCCCACCATTCAAACTTCTGTAAAAGTTTTATCTTAGATTCATCAAATCTATATCTTATGATTTTTGCAGGATTTCCAGCAACTATAGAATAAGGTAAAACATCTTTAGTTACAACTGAACCAGCACCTATAATCGCACCATTTCCAATTTTTATTCCATCTAAAACAATCACATTCCTACCAATCCAGACATCGTTACCTATTACACTATGCTTATATTCTTGAAATAATTGTTCATGAACAAATGAAATATTACACCCTATATTATTAGAAGCAAAAAATGCTGGATACGTTGATACAAATTCATTTACTGGGTGAGAACCAATTCCAATTATAACACCACTTGATATTGAACAAAATTTTCCAATATCGACATTCTGAAATGAACAATCTTCACCATAATATGTAAACTTATCAACTACAACATTTTGATTAACTATTTCAAATCTTTGGAATACTTTTTTTGCTTCCATATATCACTCCTTATATTCTACAATTAAATTATTATCTAAACCTATAATATTAATTAGGTAATCTTTAATAGTATTTTCACGTCCTAGTACAGAAATGAAAATAATATCATACTCTATAGTATTTAAGACACTTGGGTGATATGATAATCCTTTATCAACATATTTAATTTTCTTAGAATCTGTTTCTAAAATAGCCTTTACATTATCACCTAAAATCATTTGTGCTATTTTTGCACCACTTCCGTTTCCATAAACAATAATATTTTCAAATTTACCTTTTAATTCTTTTAAAAAAAGAAAATATTTACTTACTTTAGATGAAAATTCTAAATTACTTAATTTTATATCACTCCTAGGTTTAACTACAACTGGCTCAACTGGTAAAAACTGATAAAAGTCATTATTTATTTCTAGCAGATATTTTTCATACTCTTTATCAAATAGCTTTGTATACTCAACTTTTGGAAAAGTATCTACATATGTGCTACTATTTGAATTTGCATTATAAATATTCTTTTTTAAGCTATGTAATATCTTATATTTATGAAATATCTTTGCATGTCTTCTCATTTGGAATTCAGAATCAATATTATGTGCTTCACAAACTTCTTGAGCACTTTTTTTAAAGTGCTTTTGTAGTTTTTCTACCTTAAAAGAGTAATTATAAAGCCCATTAAACCAATCATGATCAAAACCGAGCAAAAAAATCTCCTTAAATCCTAAATATAGAGCAATATATATCGCACTTTCAGAAACAGATGAAATGTTAGGCATAGAGTCTAAACTTAAGTCTGTGATCTCTTTATTATCCCACTGTTTATACTCGTTCCAAACAATCTTTTTATTTATAAATATTTTATACTTATCTATATATTTTTTATCTCCTATATGAAAGAATAAGACTATGTCATCAGATAAATTTTTATCCATATCTTTTAAATAAGAAATAAATTTATCCTCACTATGATAATGGCTATGATATGCAAAAACAGGAGGATTAACATAATATTTTGGGTTTACCGTATTAATATCTTTATGGTTAAATAGACCACTTACCCCAATTACAGTTTCATCTTTCAAAAGAGTTAAATCTTGTTTTTCAGTAGACGGACCAGTAGCTAAGATAAAACATCTTTTACCTTTTTCTGCATTTTTTAATTTACCTAGCTCAAACAAATTCATCCTTCTATCTTACTTAAATTATTTTATATGATTTTAAATCATCAATACAATCAACTTCTATCCAACCACCATCAATAAATACCGGCTTTATATCAGTTAAATTATCAATAATAATTTGAATAAAACTTGTCATATACATATTGTCAAAATTTTGTTTATCATACTCATTTTCTTTATCTAATTGCTGATATAACTCAATAACTTTATTCACAATTTTTTTAGAAATCTTAATCAAACCAATATATTGACCTTCAATATCAGTATAGTCATTTGGTTTTTTACCAAGTTCTATTATCTTTCTATCTTTTATCTTTAATGTTTCTGCATCTTCAAGTGGATTTTCCATTCTTTGGCTCCAGAGCTCTCTCCATTTTCTATCCACTACTACACTAAAATCACTATCACTCTTAAGAAGTTTTTCTAAAACTTCTTTATTATAGACAATATCAGCATATGATATTATCAAATCATCATCCATAAAATCTTTTGCACAAAATAGAGTTGAAACCATATTTGTTTTATCAAAATTATTATTTGTATAAAAAGCTAAACTTTCATCCTTTAAATACTCTTCTAATACATCTTTTTTATAACCATTTACAATAGCAATATTAAAAATACAACTCTCTTTCATAACTTCTAATATATAATCTATTATCGGTTTATTTTGATACTCAACCATACATTTAGGTTTATCACTCGTAAGAGGTCTTAGTCTTGTCCCTTGTCCCGCTGCTAAAATTATTGCTTTCATATCTTATATTCCAAATTATTTCTACTTGCTATAAAAAAATTATTTTTTATACTTTTTTTATTATAAACTAGCTCTTTGTTAGTTTCAATATCAATTAACTTACACCCTGCTTCATTTGCAATAATATGAGAAGCTGCTGTATCCCACTCTTTTGTACCATTTAACCTAGGGTAAACATCTATTTCCCCATTTGCCAATTTACAAATTTTTATTGATGAACCAAACCTTTTAATATTTTGTATATTATTTTTTTCAAAAAAATATCTTGTCATTTGAGTTGAGTGAAAATTACTATCACCTCCAATCAAGTTTTTTCTACAAGAGTTGTTATATATTTTAATTCCATTTTTGAAAGCTCCTTTATCTTTAGAAGCATAATAGACATCATTAGTTACAGGAATATAGACTACACCTAAAATTGGTTTTTTATTCTCTATCAAAGCTATATTTATTGTAAAGTCATCATTTTTTGCTATAAAGTCTTTTGTTCCATCAAGAGGATCAACTAACCAAAAAAATTTCCAGTTTTTTCTTATTCCATATTCTATAGGTGTTTCCTCTGTAACTACTGGGTACTCTGATATTTTATTCAATCCTTCAATAATAATTTTGTTTGCTATTAAATCTGCTTTTGTTACAGGAGAATTATCATCTTTATTTTCTATATCAAAATTTTCTCTTTGATAAATTTTTATGATCTCTTTACTGGCTTTTTTCACTATCTCTATAACTTGTTCAATCATTAAAAAAATCTTTTATTAAGTTTAATTCATTATTATTAAAAGGCTCTACTCTTTCAGAGTGCCACATTTGAGCAAATATTTTATACTTTTTATGCTCTATTGCTTTTATTATTCCACTCTCTGAAGTTGCTGAAATAATCAACTCATTCGAAATATTATCAATACTATAGTTATGAAAAGAATTAACTTTGTTTAACTGATTTAAGTATGTAAAATACTTAGAGTTCTGAGTTACTTTTAATTGATGTTCTATATTTACTTGCCCTTTAATTCTTCTAAAAGTACTTCCAAAATATTGTGCAATAATTTGCATTCCACGACATACTCCAAAAATTGGAATACAATTTTTAATTGCGTAACTTATCAACCTCTTTTCAAATTCATCTCTTTTTTTGGATAGCCTATTTTCATTTAAACTATTTAAATCATTACCGCCTGTTAACAAAATACCATCTATTTTAAACTCTTTAAAATAATTTTCAAAATTATATTCATATGGTAAAATTATTGGTAATAAGTTTATCTCTTGAAACAATTTTCCCCAAGATATATCAAGCATCTCTCTTTGCTCAAAATAAGTTTCATTATCAGCCAATCTTTGAGTTATAAATATTTTCTTCATGATAATATCTTCACCTGTTTATTTAGAGCATCGATACTTAGTACATTTGCTTTTTCATATAAAGAAAAGTTCTTTTCCCCACACCCTATAACTGCAGGTATTCCTAATTCTGCACATCGTATAGCCATATGAGAATTTGCTCCACCATAACATGTGATTAATCCAGCTATGTCTTTAGTAAATAGATAATCATATCCAGGGTCTGCTGATTTTATACATATAATTTTACTTTTTAAATTACTATTTACAAGATTATCATTATCTACTACTTTAGATTGAATATTTTTAAGTGTTATAAAATTAGGTTCATTTTTTTCTAAATAAAATCTATAAATATCATCTTCTTCTAAAATAAGAGTTGGTAACTTTATAACTTTGGTATATTGATAAAAAAGTTTATTTTTATCTATATCATTATTAAAAATATCTTTTACGTTTCTATGGTCAAGAGTAGCATAAAGGTTTAAAACTGTTTGGATATCTAAATATGCTAAATCATCTCTTGATATAGTATATTTATCTCCTAATTCTTCTACATATTGCAATATTTTACTTAAGCTTTTTGTAAAAATAAATTTTAAATATTCACGTCCTTCAATAGCTTCGATAAGAAATAAAAGAAAATCCTCTACTTTAAAATTCAATTTACTTTCATTAAGTAGTTGTTCTATTTTATCTTTTTGCTCTGAAGAAAAATTAAAATTTTCACTCTTTATACTGCTATTGTTTGAGGAAAAATAATTTTCATAATCCTCATCATATCTATAAGAACCTATATCATATGTTCCTGGTCGTAAATGACCATATAACTTTAAAAACTCTTCTTTAGTAAGTTTAGACTTATCTCTATTTAACTGCTTAGAGACTGTATTTAATGAGTTTAAAAAACTATCATATTCCGGAGTTGTTATCACTTTTGCATCATCTAATGAGTTTAAAAATTGTATAGCTATAAATGCAGCTCTAGCAACTCCAGCAAATGGTAATGTTCCATATCGTTTACAATCTTCATTTAGCCAATAAATTTTGTCTATTAGAGGTAAAGATGAATCAACTATTTTTTCATAATTTATTTTTAGTGTTTCTATCTTTAATATATCTTGTTTATATAACCCATCATTTATATTAATAACTTTATTGGTCAATTTTAATAATGATATTTCTATCTCTTTTATCTCTTCTTCTGTAAAACCTCTACTTTGTAATACCTTTAGCTTATCTGATATACCAAAATAATAACAAGAATAGACAATCTCAAACTCTACTTTATCATGATAGATAATATTATTTGACAACGCTTCAAGATAACAATCAACCAGCTTCAATGCAATATCTTCATTTAAATCTTTAGGTATAAAGGAGTTAAACGAAGCTCTTACATCTATAAATGGAATACCTGAAAGAGAGATTAAAAGAGGAACTGACCTTAAATTTCTATATCCATAATTATCTCTTTGATATGCCCATATTTCATCTGTAATCAACTCTTTATATAGTGATAATGCCAGTCTTTTTGGTTTAAGACCTATAATCTCCGCAGGATTCCAGTCTGGCATAACACCAAATATACTTTTTTTACCCAAAAGTTTTGGATGCTTTGCATTTAGTTTTTGAATTTTTCTATATATTTTATCTAAGCTATTTTTTAAATCTACTTTACTTAAATCTATTTTATGTTTAGTTACTATTGCTCTTACTTGTAGTATGTAAAGTTTACCTTTACTAAAAGCAAATTCTATATCTAGATAGTTATTATCAAAAATCTTCTCACACTCTTTTGATGCTTTTAACAAAAGTTTTAATTGTTTATCTTTTATATCTTTATAGTTTTTATATGCGATAAATGTTTGTAAATTATTACTAGTGCCACATGTTACCTTGATAGTAGATCCACTAGTATCATAATTAACTATATAGTATGGAGCTAAAGTATCCATATCAGCGGTAAAAACCACTCCATTCATCGATACATCTTCTAACATGGATTGAATAAAAACTTCATCTTCTGTTAAAACTTTTTCATAAGAATCAATAACCTGTAATATTGCTATATTTATATTATTTTTATTCAACGCAACATCAAGAACACTATCAAATCCACCTGCATTTGATGTATTTAAATTATCCTCATTTTGTGATGATGATCTTACAATCAGATTTGTATCAAATAGTTTTATACATTGATCTAAAATATCATCTTTTTTTAGTTTATACTCTATAGCCTTAAATCGTAAAAGAGGTAATACTTCTGCACTGCTAATTACCTCTTTTAAGTCTTGTAAAGTTTTTGCTTTTGAAGATAACCTTAGTTTCATTATATTTTTTTAACTGTCCAAGCTCTAATTTTATATGGGACATTAATAATATCTAAATCTCTGATTTCATCCTTAATCATATCAAGTATCTCTTGCCATCGTTTTGTTCCAGCTTGTGACTGAATATCATTTGTAGAATTCCATGCACCAAGGTATCGTTTAGTAGTCATCGACTCTTGATAATCTGTTTCCATAAAAATACAATCTTTAAAATTTTCAGTTGATACTAACACATACTCCCACTCTTTTGTACTCTGAGTACCCGATGAAACTCTTTTTAATTCAGGCACTATTAATTTTATATTATTCTCTATTTTTGTATGAAATTTAGATATTTTTATATTTCTTGGATTCCAAATAGCAGTAAAGTATCCATCATCTTTTAAAATTCTTGCAAATTCAGGCAATGATTTTTTTGGATCAGTCCAGTGAAAAGATGATGCCATGATAACCCAATCAGCAATATTTGATTCGATTGATGTGTCTTCACCACTTCCTTTTTTCCAAATTACATTATTAAATTCTTTAGTGAACTCTATCCCTTCTTTTCTCATAGCATCATTGGGTTCAACTGCAATAACATTCAAACCAATTTCAAGCAACATTTTTGTTAATTTTCCTGTTCCTGCTCCAACTTCAACCACTGTAAAAGCATCTTTTTTCTTATCATAATCCATTGTGTTTAAAATTGTATTTAATAAAACTTCACTATAAGCAGGTCTATTGATATATTGTTTTGCTAGTTGTGTAAAATCTCCTTGCTTCATGATTCTTTCCCCCTTCTCTATTAAATCTAAAATTTGCCCTACTTTGTCTTCTAGCTTATTTTGTTTACTATTATCTATACTTAAGTTACAAAAAGCTGGTCTATCATAAGGTAAATCAACTCCAACAACATTTTTTATTTTACCTTTTACTGCTTTTGAGTATAGACTTTTTTGATCTCTTCTGATTAATTCATCAATATCACACTCAATAAAAACTTCAATATAATTCTCTATATTTTCACGATTTAATTTATATACTTCTTTATATAAGGACATAGTAGCACATACTACATTGATCTCTTGTGAAACTAAAAACTCACACATTCTAGATATTCTTTTCGCATTTTCAAGTCGATCTTGTGGGCTATGACCTAAATCATTTCCCAAAATTTGACGAAAGCTATCTCCATCTAAAAAAACTGTATTAATGTATTTTACTTTTAATCTTTCATACACTTTATTGCCTATCGTCGTTTTTCCACTTCCACTAAGTCCTGTTATCCAGATTAGTTTAGACATATTTTATCCTTAAAGTATTCAAATAATTTGTACCTATAGTATGGATATTTCCTTAAAAATAGAAGATTTTTACTAATCTTTTTTCTTTGAATAAATCTTTTAAAAGTCTCAAAAACTATTTTCATATAAGCATTTCTTTCATCTTTTATAAACCCTATATTTCTATAACGACTATCAAAATTCTGCACATCTTCGTATCCAAACTTTACTATGTATTGTTTAAAATAGCTTTGCGCAATCTTTTTATAATCATCTTCCAAATTATCCTGCCACTTTAAAATTGCCATTTTTTCATTTGTTCCATTAATAGGCTTTGAGGGGTTATTTCCCCACCATAGTTTTCCACCTATTGTACTAATGAGTAATTCATCATTATATGTTATATTTAAAAACTTTGCAAGCTCTATCATTGTAGCTTTTGTATTTTGATGCATTTTTTCATAATGTATAAATTTATATTTTTCTTTTAATAAAAATTTCTTTTCTAAAGCATCACAACTTGAAAAATTTAAAGAGTATATAGTATTGTAAAATGCTTTTATATCTAATATTTCATTATCTATAATCGAATTAATTCTGGAATGGAATACTTCATAAGGATGTCTTATTGTCTGCATTATTTTTACATTAGGAAAGTCTGCCAGTGCATTAGTAAATAAATCTTTACCTTTAAAGTCTATAGTAAAGTTATTTGTAAAAAAATTATATGCATTACCATTTATTGGAAAATGATGGTGAAGGACTAAGACAGTTTTGGTATTTAAATTAATATTATGCACATTCGCATATACTTCATGAAATAATAATAGAAATTCTTTTCTATTTATTGTAGAAGTATCTGAAACTACTTCTAATAATTTTTCATATATATTGTCTCGTTTTAAATCAAATATTTCATTCTTATCTATCCCTAAACCATCTAAATACCAATCGAGAGAGAAAGAACTATTATATATAAATTCGTAAATTAACTTATGCGGATTATTTGCATGTTTTGATAGCTTAAACTCCCAATCAAAATAGTACCAAATTATTGTAGGTATCATCAAAATTTCTTCATTTTCATCGAGTAAAGATTGTAGTAGGTTGGATCCACTTCTACCTAAAGTGTAAAGGAATACCACTTGAATATCTTTATTTAATTTAAGCATATCTCCTCCTCTAAGACAAATCAAATGTCAATATTCTATTTAAGTCGATATTAACTGTATCTACTAAATAATTTGATATTTCTTCTTCTCTTCCCAAAACTGTAATTAATACTCTATCAAATTTTATTTGAGCTAACTCTTGAGGATCTTTAATAGTTTTAGTATAAAACATTTGGTTAATCTTATCTTCATTAATATCTACAACACAACATACATTATCAAGACTATTAAAAATCAACTCAGATACTACACCCGCACCATATAAAACTATACTATCATATTTTTTAAAAGAATTAAGCTGTGTACTCATTTTATTCATTTTTATCGAAAACAATTTATTATTTTTAGATAATAAATTGTTTTTTGTAGTAGAATTTTTCTTAGCTGAGATTAATATAACTTTTAAATCATTATCATATATTAAATTATTTATATAATCGTGATCATCAATATTTTCAAAATATTTTTTATTCTCCAGCCACATTAAAAGTTCTAAATCTTTTCTATGCTTTACTATATTAGTTTTCACATAACTATACATATACCCAGGGAATGATATAGCATTAATATTTACATCTTTTATATTTTTGATTATGTCCACTAAAATCTTATTATCTTTCATCTCTTCATTTGTTAAATACGGCAAATAGTAAGAAACATAAAAAGTATCATGTAAGAAATGCAAAGAGTTGTAATCACTACTTTCTAAAATAATATTACCTTTATTAACATTATATTTAGCAATCAATAAAATTAAATTATTTTTTATATCTATACAGTTGTTTTTGTTTAAATTTTTAAAATCTAACCAAATATGCATTTCTTTGCTAAGTGATGAAAAATACTCATCAATGGTTAAAGATGGCACTTCATTACTATTATGTTTAATTTTAAAAATTTTATCTTCATAAAAGACATCTATCTCTACACCATGAAACATCTCTTTTGATTTTTCTAATTTAGCTAAAGAATTTGTTCTATGAAGCCAAAGCTTTTTAGACAACTTAAAGTTTGATTGGCTCTTTAAATCCTGCTCATAATTAAAATTTAAAAACTTTCTATTACTATTTGTATTCATTTTTTCTAATAAACAATTATCTTTTTCAAAATCCATACAAGTAATATTTGTAATCTTTAATAAAAAGTGTATTAAATAATCAGATATAAATGGTTTATCTGTACTTGAAGATATTTGTTCAACAAGTATACTGTTTTCATTTTTATATTGTTGTGACACCTGTAATATAAAAGGTATTTCAGCCATATATCGGCTTCCTTGTTCTTGATTATGTCCAAAGTAGTCTCGTTCATCATAAACTTCCTCTCCATGATCTGAAATATATAAGGCTATTGAACTATCTTTGTTGAATAAGCTGAATATTTTACTTACTATATAATCATTATATAAAATACTATTGTCATACTCATTATAAGTAGCAACTTTTTCATCTTTTAAAAAAGATAATTTTTGACTTTTTTTCATTATAAAATCATCATCTGTAAAATATTGAAAAGTCTCTGGATACCTCTTGGCATAATTAAAATGATTACCTAGTAAATGTACTACTATTAGCTTTTTACCACTTTCCTGTTCTACATCTTCTAAAATTGGTAATAGTTGTTCATCATAAGTATTTATCTTTCCAAAATCAGTCTCTTCTGTACTAAAATATTTGTAATCACACAAAGAAGACAATGCATTTGAAATATTTCCACCATTTATTCCTGATTTTTCTTGATTTGATACCCAGTATGTTTTATATTTTAATGCTTTATAAATGCCTATTAAACTTAAATACTCATTCCAATCTTTATCTGAGGAAGAATCAAAAAATGTCATGATTTTTGGTAATACTAATCTTGTATATGAATTTGTAGAGATTACATCATCATAAACATATAGGTTAAATTCTTGTTGTAATAAATCTAAATTTGGTGTAGTTTTTCTTTTATATCCATAAAGAGACATTCTGTTTCTATTTAAAGACTCTCCAATAATCAAAATTACTGTTTCTACTTCAGGGCCAATACTTTTAATTTTTTGAGAACTATAATTGAAGTCTTGTTTTGCATAGTTACTAATATTTTTTCTTTGTTGAACAGATAGATATATCATAGTAATTAATTTTATAAAAGTATTATCCAATAAAGTATCTACTCTCTTTGTATTCAAAACTAAAAAAACAAATCCTATAGATATTGTAATTAATGATAAGAGTTTTAAATTTAAACTATTTAATAATATAAAAGGTAGTAGTATTAAGATAATGATATATATAAGATTTCTATTTACAAATAATTCTATAAATTCGTTTACTTCTCTTTTATTGGTATCTAAAATACTATTAAGAGTACTTTTTTCATAAACTACTTTATAATTAAATACATAAAATAATTCTAAAAATACACTTACTAATAAGACTACTAAAATACTATATTCTAAAGTTATACTTATATATATGTTAAAATAATTTTTGCTAACTATACTCATAAACACTAGTATAAATGCAATACTATTAGCCCCTAAAAATGATTTATATATCAGAGAATAATTATCTAAAGCAAGTATAACATAAGGTAAAATCAGTAAATATATATATATTAAATACCACTCACTATAACTTATCAATCTCCAACCTTTTGATCTCTGTTAATATAGTTTTCTATCCATATCTCTCTATCTCCTACAAATGCTTGTTCATCTGCAACAGCTTTTCTTGGATAGTAACACGCTCTACACACATCAATTTTCTTAAAGCCATCATATTCATTATGAAGCTCTCTAATTTTATTTAATTTATCCCCATGCCAAATATCATAAATAGTTTCTTCATATGCATTACCTATTATCTTCTCTCCATCTTCATCATTACTGCACATCATAACTTTTCCATCACTTCCAACTACAACTCTTTGATATAACTGAGAACATGAAAAATTCTCTTCATATACTATCTCACTATCTTTTCTTAAATAATCAATCAATGGATTATAAGCAACTAAATCAACAAGAGGAGCTATAGTTTCATAATATTTTGTAGGATTTACTCTTATTGCTGGCCAAATACCTTGAACTTTTATTATAGGTTTTACTAAATTATTCTTATCTTTATATTGTTTTATATCTTGCAGTCTTTTCAGTGTATCAGTAAATTTAAGAGGCTTTCTTATTTTATCATATTGCTCGTCAACTCCATCAATAGATATGGTAATCCAATCAATTTTAGAATCAGAGAGTTGTTTAAAAAAATCTAAACTTAGAGTGCCTCCATGTGTTAGTGTAGAGACCTCTTTTATACCCTTTTTCTTAGCATATTCAACACATCTTATAAAATCTTTATGGAGTGTTGCTTCACCTCTTAAACTCAACCTCAAAGCATATACTTTACCAGCTATCTCATCTACTATCTTTTTAAAGAGTGCAAAGTCCATAAATCCTTTTCTAACTTTCCTTTTAAAGTCATCAGTTATTGTATAACACATAGGACATTTAAGATTACATACTGATGCTAACTCTAAATCCACTAATAGAGGATATTCTCGTATTTTTTTAGATTGTGGTAATTCTGACCACAATAGTCTATACTCTTGATAATTATTATCTTGCCAGTCATATGCCATTTTTATTTGAAATGAATCAATTCGTTTCTGAGTATCTAATGTAAAATGTCCTTTATTAATAGGAATATTTTGTTTTGTTTTATTACTCTTCACAATAAGCCTTCTTTATATGATAATAAGTTTTTAAATTACCACCAAAGCTCAACTTAAACCAACCTCTCTGCGGGCTATTAACACCCTCCATATCTACTGTTATTACTCCATTATGTGCTAAATCAATAAAAGCATCCCAGAATGATATAGTACCTCTATAACGTTCACTAGCGTCTGGATTTGGTGCACCAAATAGATAATATGCCCTAAACTTATCCCAAGCAAATATTGTAATATACTGTATCTCATTTTGAGAATTTTTTGATACATATATTTTTGCTTTTTTCTTATTAACAAGTGTAGTAATTAAATTCTTTATATTAGATAATTTTTCCATAGAAACAATTTGGTCTTGTTTGAGCATTAATTTTTTATAATAAAGTATAAAGAGCTCAACTTCATTAGTAACTATTGTATATGCCTCTTTTTTTCTTGCCTCTCTTATATTTCTTTTACGGAGTGTTTCAAGATTTTTAAATATCTCACTATCTTCTTCATTAATAAAATTAGATAAACTACTAATATCTAAATAGGATGTATATCTAATAGAAACACTATATTTATCACTATCTTTGCTAGAATGATAGTTATGCCATAAAAAAGCTCTAATATCATCTACGTATGGAGAGAGTACAAACTCTATATGTTCATATAACTTATCTAACTCTTCTATAATAAAATTACTTATTTCAAAACGTTCTAAAGTTACTTTACTACTTTTTTGAGCACTTCCATCTTCAAATAATATTCCAGAATATATAACTAAATCATCCACTTTTAGATTTTTTTCATCTTTAAGTATTACTACTAAACCCGCTTTAATATAGTCACCTTTTTTAACTAAATATAGCTTATACTTTCCACCAAAACTATTTAAATAGATACTATCATTAAACAATGAGTACTCTTTAGAGGTTTGACTAAACTTACCCCAAATTAATGTATCATTAAGCTCTTGAAATATATATTTACCCAAGTTCTACTCTTTTTAAAATATTTTTCTTTTCTAATTTTTTTACTATACGATAAACATTAAGAATATCTACTCCTATTTTTTTACTAAATGTAAAAAGATCCATAGAAGCATCTAAATAAAAAAGTGCCCATAAAATAATATCTACTTCAGACTTATCGCTACAGGGGAGAAAACTCCCTCCAGTAACTGGGTACAAATCGTGTTTAGAGAGCATAACTTCACCTGAAGGTTGTATATTTTTATATAAAATATTTTTATCCATTTTATGTACAAGTTGCACATATAAATCTAAAGTTTTATTTAAATTATCTGCTTTAACAAATTTTAAATTATCTAAACTTGTATGGTAATAATCGTACTCATAATATTTATCTTTTGTAATGGTCGCACAATTAATTCTAAAACTCTGTGTTGAATACTGTCTCTCATCACTACCACGAATATCAAATGGATAGCTTATAAAATCTAGGTTATTAACATCAAAAACACTTTCTATCATTTCATTAATAAAATTATATTTATCATATGATTGTTTATAACCAAATTTTCCCAAACCCCCGCAGGTAGTAATAACTAAGCCATTATCTATACTTTTCATCTCAGTCTCATTATTTGACATATAAGAGATAGCACCTATAGTTTCAGGAACAAATATTATCCTATAGCTGTATTCTAATGTATCTTTAATTTTTAATAACTCTTTAGCCAAGAAAGCACTTAGTATTACACCACTTAGACTATCGTTTGCTTGAGAAGGATGACATATATAAGAAGAGATTAGATACTCTTTCGTACTCTTGCCACCTATTAAAAGCTCTCCTACAGATAAAGAACCATCTTGAAACTTACTATCAATAAATACTTCATACTCATCATCTTCATTAAAAAACTCTAGATACTCTTCATAACTTATACAAAAACCCCAATTTTTATTATAATAACTTGTACGATAAGGTATAGCAGTTGGCAGATTTTTTAAATAATGTAAATTTTCTTTTAACTCTTTAAGTTTCATCTTTTTATTTATATTTATACTATAACTTACAATATGTAGATTTGAGTTTTTAAAATCTACTATTTTTTCTCCAGCAGAATTTTTTATCCAAGCATCTTTTATACTCCATTCCTGAGGAATAATCCAGTCATATACTTCTTGATGTGTAGGGTATTCTATCACCTTAAGAGGTATTATCTCTTGAAGTATTTTTAGTGTTTGCTTAGTTCCATCTCCCATAATACTTCTATTTATAGGAAAAAGTTTTTTTAAATAATTGTCTATCTCATCTACATGATTAATCATCAAACATATTCCATTTCAATACACTATCTGATTTGATTAATATATTACTTTTTTTACCAACAAGTTCATCTATAAATTTTGGACTTATTCCATGAGCAGGTCTCTTAAAAGTTAAGTCTTCTTTTTGAATAACCTTACCCTTTGGAATATCATTTAATGCGATTAAACTTCGTCTAGCATTGAGTCTTGCAGATTCTTCTTTTTCTAATGCTACGATTTTAAAACCACCTAAAACATTAAAAACCCTTTCCAAATTATATTTAAAAGTTTTTAAATCCTCTTTATCCATAGCATGGTAATGGTCATTCCCCTTTAGGCTTTTATCATGTGTAAAATGTTTCTCTATTATTACACATCCTAGCATAGTAGCCATCTCACATACTTTCATATCTTTAGGAAGAGTATGATCACTATAACCTATGATTTTATCTGGAAATTTAGATTTTAAATCCAGTATCATTCCTAAATTTGCATCTTCATCTGATGTAGGATAATTCAATACACAATGAAGAAGAGCTAAAGGATTACCCTTTTTTTCAATCCATGAAATAGCTTCTACAATCTCACTTAAATCACTTGCTCCAGTAGATAAAATAATTGGCTTACCAAATGTACATATATACTCTATAAATGGTTTATTAGTTAAATCTGAAGATGATATTTTAAATACATCCATCATCCCATTTAAAAACTCTGCAGATTCAACATCAAAAGGAGTACTCATAAATTCAATATCTACCTCATCACAATAGTTTTTCAACTCTTGCATCTCATTTTTCCAAAACTTATCATGCTTTGTAAAAAGTTCATATTGTGAGGTTATAGGTTCTTTTGTTGTATCCCAATACGCTGGAGAATCTTTAGATGCAATTGTATCTGCCCTATAGGTTTGAAACTTTACAGCATTTGCTCCACCCTCCTTAGCCTCATCAACCAATCGTTTTGCAAGTTCCATACTTCCTTCATGATTAACACCTACTTCAGCTATAATATAAGGTCTATATAATCTATTCTCATGTGGTTTTATTTCATCAAAGATCTCTACTAATTTCATATTAACCCTCTATCAAATTATTAATCAACTTAATAACCCTTTTTCTTCCACTCTTTAGATTATGTTGTAGCATAAGATCATTCATCAACTCTCTTACCGAACACTCTTGCACTTTTTTAAATTCCTTTAGAATCCTTTTATTATCAATATTTTTAAAAAGACCTAAATTGACAAAACCATTCTGTCCATACCCAAAAGTATGCGTTAATTCACGTTCATTCTGCGCCATAAGTATTGATGGTATTCCTAGTGAAGCAATTTCATAGAGTGTTCTGCCCATAGCTGAAAATACTACATCTGCTTTAAGCATATGCTTTGATATCTGAGTTACATTTCTATGCACATGTAGATTAGAATATACCGACAAAGTTTCATACATATTATAACCAAGACCAGCTACAACATGAATTTCAATATTATTAAGTAAACAATAATCATACAAAGATTCAACTACCTTTAAAGTTAGATTATTTGGATCAGTTCCACCAAAGGTAATTAATATATTCTCAATATTATTTCTTATTTCTTCCTTAGCATTTGTAAGTAAGAATTCATCTCTAACTATATAGTATTCTGGTCCAAAATAGTGTTTAGGTAAAAATTCTTTAGATGAATAAATAGCATTAATAACCATATCTGCCAATTTTGCTCCATCACCTTTATCTTCTATATTTATTACAACTATATCATGCTGTTTGAGTTCATCTATATACTGATATAAATTATCAAGCTTATCATTTATAACTACATCTGGATTTAACGCAACTATATCTTTAACAATATTATCATTATCCTGAATATAGACATTAAAAAATTTTGATTTTATTTTTTCATAAGCTAGTTGACTATCTTTATCAACTAAAAATGTTAAGTTATGATTTGTCATATCATTTGCAATTATGAGTGTATTATATACATGTCCAAGTCCAAACTCTTTATTTCCCTTTACCACAAAAACAATATTTTTTCTTTTTAGATTATATTCACATATACTCCAATCTTGATAATCATCTATATCAATCTCTTCTCCATCCTTTAATAAATAAAGATCTACATTTAAACCAAATCTATTATTTTCATTAATAAATTCTGTTTTTGTAATTACAAACCCTCCTGTTTCTCTATAAATAGGGTTCAAATATTGACGATTTAATCTCTCTTTATAATTTGGCATATATTGATTATTGACCCTACTCCAAGACAGGTGGGCATCTTCTTTTGCAGAAATAATTGTATCAATACCATTATCATTTAGGATTTTATCAATAGCAAGATCTAGTGTTAAAGATTTTAAAATTGGAGAAGTTGGTTGTAATGTAATCACATAATTATACTTATCTATTTTATTCTCTTGAATATCTTTATATGCCTGATATATTACAGCATCTAAAGTTGTATCATCTTGAGCTAACTCTATATGACGCTTATGTACTTTTGCCCCTAATGATTGCGAAATATGTAAGATTTCATCATCATCACTAGAAACAAATACATCTAAGTTATGTTTGGATTTTAATGCGTTGGTAATTGCATAATAAATTAAAGGTTTTCCAACTAAACTTCTAATATTCTTTCTTGGTATACCTTTTGAATTTCCTCTTGCTGGAATAATTACTAAAATTTTCATTATTTAACTATTTAAAAGTTGCATACGAATATTTTGTAGCATTATGAAGTGTTTCTTGGCTTTATGATAATTTAGACTAAGTGAAATTGTGTCATAACAAAATATTTCTAGCGCATCACTATTTAAATTATATTCATACTCTATATCAAACTCATCTATAATAAATTGATATTTATATTTACAAAAGCTATTTTTATACTCTTTAACAATAGACTTATCAAAGTGATATTTATCTGGCGATGCTAATAAAGACTCTTTTGCGTCTATATAGAACTTATCCATATCACGTATACTCATATTAGACATGTCTAAAAAACAACTATTTATAAAATTAAATGTAGTAAATATCTCACCACTAAATTGAATCAATAACTTCGTAATTACAAGTTCAATAGGTATTTTATTATTCCACATATACACTTCAATCTCACTAGACATATGATATATATTATCAGTTATAATATAGTTTACTCTGCTTAAGTGATTATCAAAAATTTTATTAAATAAATTTTTGTATTCATCACTAAAATAAAAAGCCTTAAAAGTAACCTGAGGAAACCTAAGATAAAGTTCTTTAATATATTTTACAAAGTCTTTATCATTAAGATTTTCTTCAACAGCTAAAAAGCCTATACAATCTTTCATGTAAAG